>Ga0207886_10063_pt1 | contig 247781 bp, 270 predicted proteins | sample LinPmetageLP35_FD_184048 | JGI IMG/M metagenome (GOLD analysis project Ga0207886, IMG submission 184048) | Marine viral communities from the Pacific Ocean - LP-35 (SPAdes) | ecosystem: Environmental > Aquatic > Marine > Oceanic | place: Pacific Ocean | collected 2009-08-31 | reverse complement strand
GTTTTAAATAATTATATTCATTGTTTATCACGTTATTAGTAAGTGATTTTTGTCGTTTTTTGTATGTAAAAAATCGAATTTGATATTACGTAATATTACATGATTCAAATTATACTTCCTTTTAGGAACTTAGTCTATAGAAGCTAATAAAGGTAAGTATAAAATATTTATATATTATTATTAATTCGTTGTAGAGATATTAGTACCTAAAAATCGCACTTTTTGGTGTAAAAGGTGGCCGGAATGGGGGGGTGGCCGGAATGGTGGGGTGGGACGTTATAGAGCCTTTCGACCCATCAAGTCGAAGCTCTTGAAACCCATATGCATGGAAGGACTGCTGTGGATTCCGCACGGGACAAACCCACTAATTGTCGGACATTTCAAGAAGCAGCTAGCTACGAAGGTACAGTGCCTTGGGGGTTCTCAAATTCTAAATGCCAAGCAATGGAAGGCAAGCTGCCCCGTTCTCGGGACTATGACCAGTCTGGGGTTGGAGTCCAAGTGACTTTGCGCTAAGAAATGAACCGTCTGGCGTGTTGGCAGCGGGTGAAAATAATGGACAAAGGTGCTCAATGCCATACTCATTCAATCTTTAGTGATCACATCATACTGACCCGCTTATTAGTGTTCTCTACGAACAACGAAGCAAAATGTTTAGTGAAGTTCAGCTATTCGGTAGCACTGGTGGCATTTCGACATCTATCTTGATGGGGCACTAGGGCGAGAATCGCCCATCAGTCCGTTGTAATAATATCTATCTCCAGTATAAATATGGATCTTGGTCCTCCCTCCTTCAGAACTGCAAGGCGAGCATAGTGAGCTGCTCATCATTCAAGAAAGCTATCGCTATCCTGAGCTCCATCATACTGTCCGGAATTTCAGCCTCATTGACACATCGCCATGTCTTATCTGGAAGCCACCAGCTTGGCCCCAAATCACAACGACATTCAGGCATTCACCTAAAACTGTCAACAAGAATCGAGCGGGGCTCTTCAAACTTCTACTTGACCACATCCAACGTCTTGCTCGCGACGGCGGATGAGCAGCATTAAATGCTTGATTGGAAGCCAGCGAGGATAGCTTGACCACAACGATGGAAGTCCCTCAGCCGTGCCCCTCATGCCACAACATGGCTGGCATTCTTCTAATACCAAAGACTGCAGGAGATATCCTTCAAGCAATAGCAGCCATGAAAGAGGTAGCCATACAAAAGAGTGCAGCGGGTGGGTGTCCATTCTGCGAACTGGTCAGCCAGATCTGGAACCACGATATGAATCGTGACTGGCGAGAATATCATACCGATAGGGGTCATGTGTGCCAGAGTTCTCTTAGCTGGATGAATGATGGACCTGTGGTGGTTGAGTTCTTCTATCCCTTTGCGGAATGTATCATGGGCAAGGATAGGGAGGTGCCTAGCGTAGGCCAGCCAGGTATTAGATCTTCTGCAAGAATGTTGGTTGATAGGTGTCACACCTTGCCACTTCAGAAGACGAGGAGATTGGCTATGGTACAAGTCAAGCAAACTCATCAGCTGGATTAGAGATCATGTATCTCCTCGTATATTCCCACCTCGGAACAAGATGGCTGTGACTGGGACGACTTCGTCAAAACTTCTCTAAATGATTGTGTCACTCATGAAAACTGTCAGCTTTCAAACACGAACGAAAATTCACAATAACACGACTGCTAGAGATCGGACTTGATCCTGAAGATATCTGCTTGGTTGAGACAGCTGAATATTCAAGCATCAATTGCTACTCAGCATTAAGTCACTGCTGGGGTCCGTCAGGCTCAGGCAAACATTTCCAAACCACGCGAGCAAACCACGATGCAGTGAAGAAGGAAATACTCTACGAGGATCTCCCAGTAACCTTTCAGGATGCAGTCACAGTTTGTCGTACGCTAGATATCCGACAACTCTGGATCGACTCCCCCTGTATCACCCAGCAAGACAAGTCTGACTGGGATATCGAGTCCGCGAAAATGTGCGATTACTACGGAAACGCATATCTTACCATTTCCGGGACCTGCTCTCCACGAAGCTCGATTCCGTTCCTCAGAGCTCCGAAAAGTATCCTTGTGAGACACTTCACTTCCAGCTTGGAGAAGAAGTGCAAGTTCGACGACTAGGTAGAGACGACAATTGGCAGATTCCCACCCAGCCACGCAAGAACCTAGCTTCGCCAGGTCCGATACACGAAACCAAGCCGATCCTCTCACGATCTTGGGTTTTCCAAGAAAATTCACTGTCTACCCGTGTCGTCCACTTCACCGAAGAAGGGGTGCTTTTCGAATGCAAGCACTCCCTCAAATCAGATAGCAAGGTTTTAACGAGAGGCACTCAAGATCTGTTTTCACGCATTCAAAGCTGGAACAAGATCAAAGATGACTGGGATAGAGTGCTAGAGGTTGACCCGTATGGAAGGTGGCGTCGAAGTGTAGCGTCGTACTTTCCTTTACGGCTCACCTGTGAGGATGACAGATTACCTGGACTCAGTGGTCTTGCGGAGAGCAAAAGTCGACAGATCATCTCTCTGCAGAAAAATGCAGTCAAAATGGAGCAGGTAAAGCCATTCATGAGCCACCATTGGTCCTAGCCGGCCTATGGAAAGCCAGTCTAGCACCAGATCTCTGCTGGCGTTTGGCGGGAGAAGATGGCATCGTGCCGAGCAAATATGTAGCGCCGTCCTGGTCGTGAGCTGCACTGCAGGGAGAGGTCATACATTTTGCTGTTGCGACGAAAGACTTCGCACCCGCTTTAGAGTTCGTTCAAAAGCAACCATATCATCCTGGAAAAGTCCGAGTCGATGTTCGGGAAAGTTACGCAGGGAAGTTATATTGTTGTTTCGGCGCCGATGAAAGCTATGGATCTCATCTATACACACTCTTCTCTCACCCTTCCGGACAAACACTCTTCCTCGCACCAGGTATCCAAGGCGTTAATGAGGATGAGTTTTTCGTAAGTATAGATGTAGCAGCTACAGGAACAGAGTTGTTGGGAAGAACCGAATATACCGAGATGTAGGAGACTTGGAAGATAGATCGGCTGGTGCAGCCTGTGTTCTGTATGCTTGTTGGAGAGGCGTTGGGAAAGCTTCATGGTTTGATATTGGAGGAGGTGGAAGTTGAGGAGATGAATCAGAAAAGGGTGGCGCAGAAGGTTGAACACAGGTGTTTCAAGAGGATTGGATACTTTCGAACGAGAAGGATCATGTATGCTGGGAAGTGGGGTGAACCGATTAAGGTCCAAGATCAGGAAAAGGTGCAGAGGTGTAGAGATGCTTTCCTGGCAGGAGGAAAGGTGGAGGTGAGGTTGTATTGATGGAACGACTGATTCCCGCGTGGTAAACTCGTGCTCGAGATTCACTCGTGAAGCGTCCCTACAGCTGTGTTGAATTTCTGCAACGGATTGATGTCAACAAATTCCCACATAAGCGAAAGGTTCTTAGTTTTCTTGACACATGGTTACTTGGGCATTCCATAACAAACACCAAATTTTCATTAGCGCCCACGACCTAGGTCTCGAAAGCTGATTCTGCTACCGCTCGCTGGTACGACTCGCTTCTAATCATCTCTCCATCACCGCCTTTCCGTCTCCCTTCTCCCTTCTCCACAATCCCAACACTCCGATACTCCACAATATCAGACCTCCGCGCCCCAGCATGCCTTGCATATCAGCCAAGCAACAAATAAATAATAGCTACCTCGATACTCCACTTGCATTTCTCATAACATAACAAGAAGAGTAGGAGTGAGTCTACACGAAAACAAGCCGGACCAAGCGAAAACAACTTAAAGGCTTATTACGTTACGGCGAGGAGCTTTAACTTGCAGGTGTACCTGGCGCCTTCTCGAAACCTTAGACAAGTCGTCAGTTAGCCTTCCCCAGAAAACACTGTGTCAAGCGAAGCAAGCCATCAACCACTATTTTAGCAGCCGCCTTATGCCGCGGCGCTCCGCTGCTCCAAAGCCTGGAAAGCCGCTTGTTAAAAATTCAGTCAAGCCGTCAAGCCATCACTTCAAGCCACTGACACGCACCCGAGACCTCAAAGTCAGCCCTGCGCTACTATATGCGCTTGCTCTGCCGTGCCTTTCCCTAACTTGACCTGACCTGACCTGAACAAGGAAACGGAGGAAGGTACGCTTATGGCTGCGCCCTGCTTCAGCCCAAGGATTCTTGAGTGGAGGTTCAGGGCGGGGATCGTGACATTGCTTTTCAAATTACGGAACTACTGTAGCTAGCGTCTTGTGGAGGCACTGCGGGGACGATGGGGTAATAGTTGCGTCTTGAGATGGGGAATGGCCAAGGATTATGGGGTAATAGTGTTGTAGTTGCGTCTTTTTATTTGATAATAGATGCGAAGAGATTTTTCTTTCTTGGGGTGTTTGTGATGTGAGAAGTTTTTCACTCTATCGTGATGGGATGGGATGTTCGGGTTGAGAGGTGGAAAGAGGGACATGAGGATCCGGAGAGTTTGGGGAAGTGCCGGGTGGAATGGTTTAGTGTGGAGTTGGGCGGGGAATCGAGCTTGGAGAAGGTATTGAGGGCAGAATCATGAGGGTTTGCCGAGGGTCACTGACTGATGTTGTGTAGAGTGGATTAACGACAAATGAAGGCGTAGATCACGTTTTGTAAATCAATATTTTGGAGACAAGAGGTTTGTTCAAAATAGCTTTCTCTATTCATATCTTCATATAATATCTTGTCTCGTAGATTATAAGCTTTTCCAGAAGAAAGCAATGAATCAATAATGTAGCGACAGCGCAGGGTATAAGCAGCATCTGCACCCATCCAATCCATCCCAAGATTTAGAATGCCCATCCAAGAGTGTAGCGATAGATCTTCTCCGCCTTGGTCTCTGGGCCACCCTTCCTCTCCAACTCAGCAGCAATGAATTCCTGCTCCTCACGATCGATCCTGGCCTTTCCACCGTAAAGATCCACGTCCACGGACTTGATGATCTTGGTCTTGTGCCAGAACTTGTACCCGAAGTACATAATGAAGTAGAGTGGAATGCCGAGGTAGGTTGTAACGAAGGTGTCCGTATCAAACTTCTTCTCGCCAAGTCTACGCCAGCAGAAGAGTCCGAAACCCTTGAAGAAGGCGATCAGGATCGAGAAAGCGAGTGCACCAACTGAGCCCCATTTTCCGAGTGGTGCGACGTATGCTAGTGCGGTGTCTGGAATACCCTGAGCCTTGCGAGCGTTGACGAAACAGATGTGGGCGATAAGGATGGATATCCAGGTGAGGAGACCGAACATAGTGACAAGGTTGACGAAGTAGCCGAAGACTTTGTAGGAGTCAGTGTTGACACCGAGGAAGGCCAGGAGACAGAACGCGACTGAGAGGCCTAGTGCGTAAATCGGAACACCACGGTTATCGGTTCGGGTGAAGATCCTGGGGGCCTTGCCTTCATGAGCGAGTCCGAAGAGAGTTCGGGAGGCAATGTAGAGATCGGAGTTGGCGGCTGAGAAGACGAAGATCATGATGCATGCATTAAGAATATCTGGAAGAACTGGAATAGCAGCGAGCTTGATGGCGACAACGAACGGAGAAGCGGCAGCAGTGTTACCTCCCTCTGCGATAGCTGTCTTCAACTCTTCGGAGTTGTATGGGACGAGCATACCGAGGAGGAAGACGAGGACAACGTAGAACAAGAGAATTCGGTAGAATGTCAGCTTGATAGCACGTGGGATGACCTTGCGTGGGTTGGATGCTTCGCCAACAGTGACACCGACGAGTTCGGTTCCGAGATATGCGAAGACTGCAGTGGTGAAAGTGGCCCATGTAGCGAGGAATCTACCTCCAGCACCATCTACTTTGGGCATTAGTATTTGTTCCCTCTACGTTGAACTGGTTTTTACGTACCCAAAACATATGTATTGAATGCGCCAGGGTTTCTCCAATACTGAAAGCCAGTTGCACCTCGAGGACCTCCACCACAGGCAAGGATCAAACTAAGGAGGATTAAGCCCAGGATAACGACGACCTTGATCGAAGATAGCCAGAACTCAAATTCTCCAAAGAAGCGGACACCAAAGTAATTGATGATGACGATTGCCACTAAGAAGATGGCGATGAATGCTCCTGGGTTGACCTTCTCGCGCGAGACCCAGTATTGTAGAACAAGCGATGCAGCAGTCAGATTATTCGGTGTGACAATAATGTACTAAGAACAAGTTAGCTATCAGCTTTTAGAAGTAAATTGCTAGCCGAGACGAAGAGTGATTGATGTCCTTGTCTTAAACATTGGTCTCCGAAACAATGCAGCTAAATATTGATGGATATATTGCAACGTACCTTGAACCAGTAGTTCCATCCCAAACAGAATCCGAGAGCAGGGTCGACAAAGCGAGTGGCATATCCAGTGAAGCCAGATGGGAGTGGGAGCCATGCAGCCATCTATTTAACCGTGAATTAGCAGGATTCTCGGCCAATGCACCTCATCTAAATGTACGCGAGCTTGCTTACCTCTCCGAGCGCAGCCATGACCAGGAAACAGAGGAATCCGACGAGAGTATAGCCGATAAAGAGAGGAGCTGGACCGGACTGCTTGAGAGCCTTTCCACTGCAGATTTGTCAACATGTGTCTCTCAACATGGAGCGTCTGGGGGCTACTTACGTGCCAATAATCAAGCCAGTACCGATTGCACCACCAATTGCGATCATAGTAATCTGGCGCGAGCTCAGGTTACGGTGAAGATGGTGGTTGTTATCGACTGGCTCGTCATCTCCCACTGTTCCAGCGACATTTGGATCATAGGTCTTCTCTTCGTACTTTCGCTCAGGAGAGCCCTCCGAAGAGTATGTGTTGACGTTTGCCGACATTTTGGCGACTGCGCCTAGAACTAACTGTGATATTGTCAGTACAGGTTGTACGATGTACAAAGATATATATAAACAGCTCCCAACTTCGAATTAAATTCAATTGTAAGGCTGAGTGTGTGATGGTAAAGCGAACAACGAGGATGTGAAGTCATGGAGGAGTGAAGGGCTATATACCTAGTGACGTAGAAACGGATTGACCCGTTGGGGTTGAACGTCTGGACTTCGACTTAAGAGAACGCGCGAACAACACGTCCAGCTCAACTTGATGATGCGTGGAAGGGATTGAGGGGAGACAGACAGAAGATGGCGGGGGAGAGCTGATCTTTAAGTAAAGTAAGGCCGAAGAGACCCTTGAGCTCGGTCAGCCTTGTCCTGTGGCCTGGTACAGGTGCTGTACGGGCAATGGGGACGAGATGGGAAGGGTACAGACATTAGTGCAGCTCCGTGCAGATGCAGCTAAACTACTGTACGTGGGTTCGAGCCTAGTACTCTGGAGTTACACTGGTGATCTTACGGAGTTGGGACTGGACTAGGCAGATAATATCTGTCTGGAATGGATATACAGTACTACACCAGATTTATATATCTTTGACTCGGAACTTCAGAGACCTTTCCCTCTCTCTTGCTCTCTCATCTTACAGCTTCTCACATTTCTCTTTAACAAGAAATATCTGCATCAAACCATTTACTCCTCTTCCCAACTGTTGTCCCTTCTCTTCGCTCTGTCTCTCAGGTGGGTCACTGGCTTTTTCTCTTGCCCGTCCGAAGTCTTAGCACCTTCTCATTCAGGATTCTGCGATGGCTATCTTCGTGCAGCACCCGTTGACAACTCCACGAACAAATCTCTGGGCGCCCAGACTCTTATCAACTGCCAATACAGCTAAAGCTCCTGCTGGCCAGTCTGAGCAGTGGAAGATGACCTGTCCCGCCGTACCAAGCCGCTAGAAGGATTGGAAAAACGTAAGAAAGCCTATTTGAGCCTTTTTCAACCTATCAACGCACACAGCGAAGACAGCCGCAGGGGTGAAGATTGTCCAAGTCGGCGCCCATGTTCTTGTTGCGATGCCCATGGTCTTGCCCCAGCTTGTTCGTCAGTTGTGGATTTTGTGGCATGCTTGGCGGCTGCCGGGTATTAGATAACGGGAGAGACAAGCCTGGAGCAGGCTTTTTCCCACTGTGAGGAGGCTTGGAATGGCTGAGCGCGGTGAAAAGAGGCGCTCTCTAACTACAACAGGCTTGGTGCGCGTGTCAGGTGATAATGTACCGAAGCCTCTCCCTCTCCCTCTCCCTCTCCCTCCCTCCCTGCTCCCTCCTCCCGCATGTCTCGAGTCTTCACACGGCATCCCCGACCAATCCACAATCACCCGAATTGACAATTCCTTCGTTAGCTACTTTCCCATCGCCAACGTCCTGACTTGACACTTCCTTATCTTCGACACGCAACCCGCGACATCTCGGCCCAAGATCTCGGTCTTGGAATTCAATCTGACTTTTACTTTCTCCATTTTCTCCACCCGTCAGTCCACAACAAGCACGACATTGTTACAGAATCGGGTCCGATGTCAAATTCCCCCGGACATGTACCGATATCTGCTCTCTCATTATGAATTGGACGATAAAATTGGTAAAAAGCATTACTCGCTCTTCAAGGTCTACTTCGGTCCCACCAAGATTCAAGAGGCAAGGGAAACATCTACATTTCTCTTCCCAGCGCCCTTCTCGAATCAGATGGCAGGTGTGCCACCCTCACCTCACCACACTGGCTTCATCCATCCACATCTGCTGCCACATCGCCACACATCTGCAGCCTCGTCGTCAGAAAGACCGCCAAGGCGGCAAACCCGTTCTTGTATCTCCTTCCACATTAATTGTGGTGCGGTTATCGTTATCTTCGTCCTCGAATTGCATGCCGTTCCAGATGATTTTCATATACACGCTGGCGACTCCTTCGATAGTTCGAAGATGTTCCAGGCCCAAATACATCCATAGAATCCTGGGCGTATGTTGCGTATCGGATTCAAGTTTTCCACAATCGAAAGTTCATGCTTCTCTGCAATGATGGTACGACTGCTATCATGCCATGCCATGCCATGCTTTCACAGAAGACGTCTTGTTTATTTGCGATCCTCAGGAACATTATCTGAAATGAAGCAGTGAGGTCGCTGGACTCCAGTCTCTGTTCGATGGCTAGCGGTGATCACTATTATCGTGAAGGCTTCAAGCTGAAGTTTAACTTGGTATTCTGACCTCAGCGACGGAGACACCCCCAAAGAAGCTAATGCTACACGCCCCACGTCAGCGTGAGGCCAGTCGTTAATTTCGAGCTGTTAAATCCTCCGTCCCATCAGCTGGCAAGTTCGACCCAGGCGGCTTATGTACTTATGTATTGCATGGGTAAGTAAAATCATGCGAGAAAGTGCGGTCAGCGATCTCGCAACGTCTCTCATCGGCGCGAGCGACATTTGAGGGGCACGTTGTATATTTTTAAAATTCGAGTTTGGCCAGTTTGGTCGACTTTGCGTGTCGTCGTGTTTAGGGAAATACCCATCTCGAGCCGAGCCTGTGGTCGCTGCGAAGCTTTCAGCGCAAGATTCCAAGATCTCGCCAACCCAGCCCAGTCTTGGGGCCGAGGAGCACATTTGAGGTGGCTTCTCTAAGTATCAAAAGTGGCTTATCATTTCACGACTTCGCTTTACCTTCGATGGAAGTTCACAAATGGTACAACCCTCCTAGTATGTCGGCTCGTAGGATTGAAGTATTTGGTTACTCATTGGCAGTTGCAGCATGCACTCCTAGGTCTTGTGCGCTCAATACTGCGCCCCATCTCGCATTCCTATGGTTATCTAGCATCATCTGGGTCAATTTATGGTATTTTGGTACCTGGCTGGATCAAAGTCCTATCCTGTTACTCCTTTTTCCAATCATTTTGGTTTGTTTCCCCAGCCGAATTGTTGTCAACACTGTTGGCCGCGTGAAACATATGCTAGCATCCGCCCAAATGTCCAATTGGTAAGGCAAGCAGATCAACAGTGCTGTGCTATGATGCTTAAAGTACTGTATCAATATTCCTACTATCAGTCTCACCTGTCTTTCTTTGCTGCCGCGAATGAGGCGTGATTTCTCAACGTTAATCACGTGGAAGATCCATATCACGTGAATCATTGTGTTGCACTTGTCTAAGCACGGCTTTCGTTGTTGGGGCCTCTGTTTCCAAGGAGAAGTCCGGTATCACTTCCGATCTCAAATTAGTGTCGAAATGGAAGATCAGACTTGCATTTACTCGCAGCTATACTATTATCCCGTTCACTAAATACAACTGACCCAAACTTCAGGCATGAACGGCAATGCAAGTCTCTCCGAGTGGCCTATCAAGTCTCCAAACGCAACTATCAACCCTCAACAGCGATCGCTGTGTATGATGACATTCCAGTCATCAGTATCCCAGAATTGCCCTCCAGTGATGTCATGCTGGAAGACCCCACGATGAATACGACATTTCTTTGCCATCACATTCGCGAATGCGGCGATGAGATCGCACGTTGGATGGATCGCTTCGTCTTTCTAAGGAAGCTGTCAATACGCTAACTCGAATCGGATTTTCTTCCCCTTCACGAGGAAATTTTACACTTACATTATTGCAGATGTATATAGCAGAGTTCCACGAACAGCTGACTCGCCCACAAGATCTGGGTGGAACATTGCACATCTTCCAGCCTTCTCTCAAGTACGCGACACCCTCAGAAATTGCAGTCACGTCTGCACCGGACCAATGTTGCCCGTCTACTGGGAGACAGTGCAGATCGCTTGAATACCTCTGGAGCCCGGGTCAGTTTCTGAATGAGTTGTCTAAGCAGGCGATTACTACGCACCTTCACAAACTGTTCGAAGTCCATATTATCGCCCCGTCTCTGGATACTTGCTAAGTCGGCAAGCTTAAAGCTGTTGTCCTCAGCATCGAGCTGCGCAAAGACTTCCTATACTCCCGGTCAGCATTGACTCATCTTTTGCTTCTCCCAGGTTGAGAATCACAAGAGAAATCCGGTACTTGGAGTCATATCGGTCGCTCGACTCATGACCATTACGAGGGGATGAAATGAGATGCACTGACCTGAACAGACCCCGTATGGTTGATAGCGACGCCGCCAATCTCTCCAGTGATGTGCATCTGACCGGCGGTATATCCGTCGGGAACAGCAAAGTCCTGAGTTGAACTAGTGTCTATGGTAGGCAGAGCCAAGACGAAACCCGTTGCGAGAAGCGCGATGGCGAGGAGCGTAGACTTGGAGAAAGGGTTGAAGCTCTTCATTGTGAATGGGGGCTGAAGTATATATAAAGTTGTGGAGACTCAGGGTCACAGGCGAGGATCCGTTGGCAGAAACGAGTAATGTTGAGTTGAGACTTATTGGTGTTATTGGTATTGAAGGAAAGGATCACAACTGCGAAAAGCTGGAACTGATTGTGTTTATATACCTCGTGCTCCTCCGTTCGTTCCCTCAATCGACAATCATGAATCACGACTCGTTGGACGGGTTTAAGAGACTGGACTTGACTGATATAATTTCAGAACGAGCAAGCCACGAGTCGTCCACAATCACCCACTGGTCTTCTCCTTCACTCTATGTAGCTTAGGCAACCTTCTACGTTTAGTTCGAGAACTGCAAAAGCTCTTTGGAAGCATGTCTATCTGGTCGGTCATTCAGCAAGCTCCGGCCTTGTGAATCACAGAACGAAGCAAGTCCGAGCTCTCCCCAGACCGCAACTCGCCTAGCATGCATCTCAAGCACTACGAAGCTTGCAATATGCAAAGGATTACACTTAGCGGGATGTGAGGCTGAGTACCCAGTCCTCCCAACATGAGATGCACAGATGTGCTAAGCAGCTGGTTGTGAGTTACCAGCTCTTTGCCTTTCCACATCCAGGGCCATCTGAAATGCTTCGCCCCCACCTCGCTTCTCGTTTCCACTATGAAACTATAACAACAATCCTCAAGCGTCAAGACATATACCCCTCTACTGCCTACGAGTGTACATGAGTCTTAGAAGACTGACAAATTTCATGGGAATGACCATTTTCATCCTCTTCCAGTTATCTGCAGGTCATGTTCAATCCTCAATGCAGAGGTAGATATTATTGTTATTTTCTTAGATATTTGTCGGCTCCCGTTATCTATTAACATACTTGAGTTTGCAGGTTTTGACCATTACCTCCTGTCCCCCATTCTGCTTCTCGTCTGTCCTGTCTCTACCAGACGAGAGATGCTTCCCCTGATTATATACAGTTTCACCTGTCGGTCTCGAGCGAGGGACGTTTCTCGCTCTTGCCCTGCGCGTCCAATAAGTCCTCGTTCAGCATTTCCTATCGACATGGCGACCCTTCCATCGATCATCCATCCCGTCGCGAGTGGCGCGTAGGTCGGATCTTCCCCCACTTCGATTTTCAGTACGACTGAAGGTCAGCTCAAACTCCTTTTAGCTTCGCGTGTCTCCTTCAAGATGAAAGGGGGCCATCTTGCCCTTCGGGTATATCCTCCTATGACCTCGCACTCTTCCTCTCCCTAGCTCTCTTTTAAGCTCCAATACGGGTGACTTCGATATAACCACTCCAGCATATTTCCAAGCCCGGAAGAAGCTCACGACCCCTTCTCCGTCGGCCACAACAACTTTCTCTTCCACACGGCCCAGATCGTCTTTGAAAATACCACACACCAGACCCCAATCAATATTACCCCCAACACAGTCCCCAAAATCTCAATCACATTATTCCCAAACGCATGCCCCACCATATGCGTCGCACTCACCAGCGCCGAATTCGGAAACACGTACGCAAAGAAGGTGACGTCGAATTTGATGCCATGTCCACGATCCCTCAGTAGCCGCCACTGTCCGAACACACTCAGCGTGAAGAACCAGATCGCGAATCCCCAGATCACGAGACCGACAGCGTAAGCTAGCACACGCACGATGACGGATACAGTCCCTGCATCACCAACTTTCGTTACAGGGATAGCCTTCGAAGCCAGGGAGCCGAGCTGTATGACTCCTGTAGCAGTGAATCCTGCTGGGCCTACGGACACGAACATACTCGGGAGTTGGCGGCGGGAGGGCAGGCCGTTGGTCATGAGGCGGTAGAGGAAGGCGCTGTAGATGAGTGCTGAGACGAGGAAGCCGCAGCCTTGAAGGGTGATGGCGCCTGCGATGATGGTTTTGGATGAGATGCGGAGGGTGTCGTAGGGGGTGGGGACGGAGTTGATAAGGGCTGCGGCCATGGGGGCGAGGATGAGGAGGGGGTAGACGGGGAAGACCCAGATGGGTGTCATGTCGCGGAGGGAGAAGTGCTGGGTTGACCATCTGGGTGAGCACGGAGACAGTTAGTGCTGTGTAAATAGAAGTGTTGGAGCGGGCCGGGTTATGTAAGTGTTGTTTACAGGTACGGTTGTACCGTACTAGTATCCTCGCTTATAGGAACCCTTGGCGAAGACAATCAAAACGAGAGTGTGCTTACAGAATCACGTATATAGCGCAAGACGAGAGGAACGCCATAGCAGCATATACCCAGAAGAGAACTTCAAGTCCAGTCTGCAACCACTTTCCACTGCTTGGAACGCCGTACTTGGCGAATGCCATCAGCATGACTCCGCAGCTGACTACGCTTGCGGGGATGAAGAGCGATTCCGAAGGCTCGAGGAAGGACTGCCTGAACGAGCCTGGTTTGGAACAGAATCGAATGGTGATGAGGATGCAGCAGGTGATGAAGAGGACGATGGTTAGGATGAGGAAGATGTTGCCAATGGTGTTCAGGCCCTTGAATTTGAATGGTACTGAACAAACACGGTTGGTCAGAAATATGTACAGAATCGTGATGAGGCAGTGGAGGAATACTTACTTGAATTAATCGCATTTGCGATTCCACCCGTAGCCATAACCATCGTGAACCAGTTCCAAGTGAAATTCTGCAAGCGATCCTTCCAAGTCACATTCGCAATGCTCTTCCCCTCCTTCACCCTCACCGCCCCAGACTCATCGCTGCTATCCTTTCTCTCTTCTTCATTTGGAGGAGAGCCCGTGTCATGATTCTCTTCGTCGGCTCCGAATTCAGGCTCGGGACTTGGTGGTGAGCCTTTGAATCGTACACGGCGAGGTGGTGATTCGTGTTGGGACTCCGGGTCGTCTGAGGATGAGAGTCTATGTTTGCTGGAGAAGGGACGGGATGGGAGGGACAGATCCCACATATTTGATTGGGTGATTGATGTGACTTTCGGGGCCAAGGCGAGATGAGATGCTTGGTATCTGATGGATTTGGATGGTGCATGTGAGAGATCTTGGTCACGACGATATCAAGGCCGTGAAGGTGAGATTGTTAATGTTGTGAACAAGCGAGTGTGGAGTGGTCGAAGAAATATATCTTCGTGAAAGACCAGTTCAAGTAGAATGATTTAAACGTCGTGAGGGTTCGGATTGGAATGAGCGAGAGATGGAGACGTGAAGTATTTCTGCCCTGTGGCGCAGATACGAATGATGCTTAAGATGCCGCAATTGCAATTGGCAGTCACGAACCTCCTCACTGGTGGAATTTATCTCTTCACTTGCAAAGGAGGAGGCAGCCATGATGTAGCAACGATGATGTAGGGATCAGTGCGTATGTCGTTTTTGTTTTGCTGCTTGTTATCCGTCTTGCCGACGACGATTGCTGTGGACATGCATACCGTATACCGCTAAGCAACTTAGTCGGTACCCTTCGGATGCAGGGGCTCCAGAAGGAGGCGCTTTCGAGCTGTGATTGATCGATCAAGCGAGAACGGTGAGAGACCCACTCTGGAAAAACATTCTGGTTGGTTGTCCTCAACGTCTTTCTTGCTGCCCTGAGAGAGATCCCACTTTGTGCCATGGAAGGGTAAAACACTGCTGGAAAAGACTGCCGTGAACCAAGTGGGCAGCCACGCAGTCCTGCGTTTAGTTACCGTACCACAGGACCCTGCTTGAGCGATTTCCCCTTGACGTCCAGTCAATGAAGCGGTCAAGGATCGGGGGCTGAGAAGATCGGAAATGATGGAAAAGAAGCTGCAGCCATGTTCTGAAACATCGTGAGAAAGTCAAGATACAAGAGGGCCCGCATTTAACAAAGGTACAATTCAGAACAGTTAAGACTGTCGACTGCTGTTATTGTTCATGCAAGGCTTCATGCATAGATATTGTATAATGCCCAGTATGCACAAGACCATCAGATTTCCCCAGGAAATTCTTCGGGTATGTTATCGCGTGCTCAGCAAAGCTTTCTACTGGTGATTCAGAGCACACCGTCTCGGATGAAAGGTGCCGTACTACAAAGCCAAGTATGGAATATCTTATTTCCAGCTGCATGATCTCCCTCCTTGGACGATTGCAAGGCTGGACATAATGCTCCACGGATTGTCGGATGTGCATCTTAACGTTGATTGGTGATCCTCAATTTATGGTTGATAGAGCATCGTGGTCTAGACCACTTGAAATCCTCGGCGCCCAGTTGTCTACGACAGCAATTTTGGGGAGGCATAAAAATGTTCGATTCCCTCACTGCTTCCTGACATTGTCTCCATCCATTCTATTCCAATTCTTTCAAGATGAAGTTACACAAATCATAATCGTTACAACAGCTGTCATCCAAGTTGAAAGGGGGGAAACATCTCGCATAGCCGGACCGTAGTCGGACTCATGTACCGTACAAAGCGATTGACTACAAACACAACCAACCGCACACACAATTCAACCCGCAAGACGAGGCCTGAAAGCCCCGTTTCAGTGTAGCCTGAGCTCAGACGAATCAACTCGTCATAAGTAGATATTTCCCAATTCCAAGACCCAATCGCAAAGAGAACTTTTGCACGCGTTCCAACACCAGCTAATAAATCTAAAAAGGAGTCTGGGACATTTGGTCCGATTCGGGGGTCTGAAGTGCCCAAGCTTGGTCCAGCCACGCTGGGGGAAACACGGGAAAGGAGTTGGTCTCTCCTTCAAATCCTCCATCGTGGGCTGCCAGAGGCATTGTCGAGCCAGACGCCGAGAGAGGCGCATCAGTCATGAGCGTCAGAGGCGAATGCATCGACTGATCGAAAGTAGGAATTTGAGGGGCACTAAGACCCATGCCCATCCCCAACCCTACTTCACTGCCGAGTTGTGGTCCGGCGGAAGCCATCGGAAGCGAAGGAGGGGTCATCGCGGCTGTATACAAGTCCATATCTTGGTTACCGTTCATCATCGGAGGGGTAGTCAAGTGTGCCGATGAGATCTTGTCGAAGATGTTCTAATCATGGTCAGCATGGTTACATCGAGATGTAGGTGAGTTGTAATGATCTTACCCCAAGAGATGCGACGCATCTGGCAGCGGAAGCACTTTCAGACGAAAGTCTGAAGAGTATCGCCCGCCCCTTTACAGCTGCCGCCATTGCCTCACTTGCTGTTGGATCACCTGCGTTACCCAAGATGAACATGCAGAGTGACATAACTGCAAAAAACGTGATGTAAACAGTAAACCAGTATGCTCCGATCAGCAAACCATGGGTGTCCATCTGCTCCACGATCCAGATGACCTGCATAGAGGCCGTAACACAGGCCGACGCGCAAGCGTAGGAGCGCATCTCGGGAACCTCATCTGACTTAGCCCTGACGAGATGCTGTATGAATGGCCGGTATAAGACCATTTGAACATGTGCGTAGGCTAAGCGCAGAAGGAGCTGCAATCTGCATATATGTTAGCCCACAATCTAGACCATAAGTGCCGTTCGACCCACCCTAAAGCTTTTGGTGACACGGGAACAGCCACTGTTGGAGGTTCCGCCACGTTCCGAAACCAGTCTTCTAGTTCGGCTTCCACGTTCACCACGCGGGTGTAATCAACCTGATAGGAAGAGCACTCTCGACTAAGTTGCTTCTGATTGGGGTAGATACGTGCCACGACATTCGCCATGATCAGAAGTAGCTTGGTGTGTGCGTTAGCGACCGCCATGATCGACGTATGGCCGTCAGGCATTGGAATGATGCCATCGGCCGTAATGAATTCATCATCAATATCTATAGGTAAATCTTGATCAAAGTCCTCGGCCCGGATGTTCTTTGGTAGACCTAACATTGTTGCGACGTACGTATCCATTGTCTGTAGCACCCAGAAAGCCCTCTTTCGGACTTCCTGTTCGATTGGATCAAAGAATCTCAGCACAAGTGACCGATGAAGACCCATACGAAAGGCAGATGCAATTGCAACGGATATATACGAGTAACAACAATGCATCAAGCCCAAGGACTGAAAGTAAATTACCATGCAGAGAATGGTTTGTAAAGACGTGATGTCATGACAATCCATAGCATCGATCAAAACTTGTCCAGCTCGGAAGTACTTGGCCCTGAAAGTATGTTAGCACTTTTCAGAGAGTCTGGATTTGCTGCAGGAACTTACCCTTTGGCTTTATCGACCTCGCTAGAAGCTGGTCGGTCCTCCTCGCTCGGCTTTCCAGCATAGAGCTCCCCGAGCGCTAAGGTCACGTACAGAAGTGACATGAAATCTTTGTCCTCTGGACTGTAGTGGTCTGGTCCGATGTCGTAGATTCGGTCGAGCCTTTTATCGAAGGATGGCTTGTGAATGAACCTCAAAAGACAGCAGGCGTCTCCAATGGCGATTGTCGTCAAATATGTAGCGACAGTCTTCGGTGGTAAAGCTACATTCCTTGATGACTCCAGTGGTGTTTCTGGCTCCACGTTGGACGGCGAGTAGCCTCTGGGTGGGAATAATTTTGAAGATATCTCTTTCTCCGTATCTCGGTTGAGTAATTGACAGCAGCGCTCACTAATCCTATCGAGGAACGCTAGGCCAGAGAAGTCTCCATGGTAGTCACATCGTCCCATACCGTCAATGTCGAGTCGACCCGTTGCTTGGATCATGGTATCCAAGAGCTCTTTGTCTTTCGAATGGGCTCTTGAAAGTCTCTCGGTCGGACGCTTGGCGATAGGCGGCTCGATGAAAGTGGGCAAGACTTGGGAGGCATGATCCGATGCCAACACTCGTTTGATATTGATGCCGGGCACAAACTGTACCAAAGCATATTGCAACCGCTCGATCTTCTTCTCTAATTCTTCGACATACAACGGGCCGCCGTATCGCGCCTTCTTGTCGGTACTGTATGTACATTCTAATCATCGTCAGCAAGACAACAAGACGGCAGCGTAGAGTTGCCGTGGAGGTTCCGAAAATCGCTGTCCGACATGTTCACATACCTTGGTTGTAATTGATGCAAGCCTCACAAGGCTGTTCCCCATCGCATTTGATCTTCCTCCCTCGGCAATCATCACAGGCCTTCCTGATACGCTTACGCTTGGAATCAGGCTTCGGTCCGGACGAGTTGTCTGATGACTCTGGCACAGCAGCAGCAGCAGCAACAGCAGCAGGAGTTGCCATTGCTTATCTCGTCCTGTTAGGGAGCTTGGAAAGCACTGTGGGTTGCCTGTAGGAGAAAAGAGACTGTATCAGGACACATCAAGACGACGCAACGCCAGCGAGGGCAGCAAGCAGGCAATTAAGAAGTGTGCACAGAGCAGGGAAGCAGTCAGACAAGTATTGGTCTGTTCGGCTGCTGTCTTGTGTTGACTTTGAAGGTCGAGTCCCTCTGGAAGGGGCTTGATCTCGCTAAGGTTACTTCAGCTTAGCCTCGCTTCCGCGAAGGAATATCCCGCGATGACCTAGCGAAAGTCGAGAGATAAATAAAGAAGCAAATGCCACGAGGAGGGCAACGGAGGTTGGGGAAGGCGAGGGGAAGGCTGAATAAAAGCAAGGTGGGGTTCTAGCACAGACGGGCGTGGAACTTCTTAATTATTAAACAGTTCTGTCGTTCAAGTCCGTTCGTCATGCCGCCTTGGCAGGTCCCTTATCCACTGTCGCACAACGTCCAATCACTACTCGCCTTTGAAAACAGGAACTAAGCTCTATCTTGCCTAGCTGGACCCCAGTGGGTTATTCTCCGGTGTATGGTGCTGCAAATTACCCCACCAAGGCCTCGCTTACCGGATTACCGGAAGCTTGAAGATTGGCAGTCTCGCGACGGTCTCGAAGAAATCGAAGGGATCTTTGTGGTGACCCAATGAGGGCGGACAGAGTCATGCCCTATTAATATTGTGGCATGTTTCCATCGGCAAAGATCCAGTTTTCTCCCAGCTTTCTGGATGATTTGAAATCTGAACGTCCAACAGAATCAAAAGTACTTACATCATGGAGAATACTTTCATCCCGTTGGTGGTATCTAACGAGAGCAGGTAGGGTAGGTATGGTTATATGGGCTGGCAAGCATCGGCTAAAGGACCAAATGCCCAGCAACCGACAAAAGAACTTTCAGGATGTCAGCCGCACTGAACAAACAAGATTCTCTGTGGAGAGGTTACATCGAGGGAGAAAGGATAAGGGAAAGGGGAATTGACACGGGACAAAGAAGGCAAGCCGCATATTTGAGTGCTCTCAGGAAACACAAGAGTGCAGCCAACGTCATTCCATCAACGAAAGTGTGGAAAATATGGAAGAAGGGTAAGCATCGAGCTTCTTGGTTAATCTTCAACCAGCCAGTGCCAGTCTTCATTAGACACACGTTTCGTGTAGAGGCGGGAGACCACACCACACTTCGTCAATACTTTGAGAGAGAGCAGAATAGGCTTACGAGAAACAAATCGAGAAAATAAAGCCACCACAACTCGTCATACTCTCGTCAGCGGCATCAGACTCACCAAAAAGAGAATGGAATATGTACTGCATCATGACCCGTCATGTCTTCCTCAGTGGCATCAGCCTTAACGGGGGACACGGGAACAGTCAAGAAAACGCCCGCCTCGTAAAGATTGGCAACTCGGCACAGCACCTTTGCGATGTCATCCATCAGGATAGACACGAACACGCCCATCTGAACCTCCAGAAATTGAAAGAAATGCAGACAAGTATTGAGTTTAAGACCATAACCGCTAGGAAAGTCCACTTCGCTGATCTGGAGGATGACGGTGATTACGAGTCAGTGTACGGAGCATCTTGACCGGAGCAGAAAACAGGGTATCGGTTCACCTTCCTGAAATCGATTGATGGGGGGAAAGAGATGGAATGACATGACAGTCATATATTGATACCTGAGCAACAGCCAGGATCAAACACCAGCTCGCAAGTGCGAGAGAGTTGAAGAGGGAAAAGTATGTACAGGAATGGAATTTTACACCACCCACGGCAAAGAGCGAACTCCCAGAGATCTTCAATCCTCCTTCCCTTACAATCACCATCAACCGATCATGCCTCACAGGCATCATCGTCCTCCGCCGCAGCTGAAGGAGCTACAGTTGGTGTGGCTCTTATTTTGGTCGAGAAGGTTGTGTGCTTGTGGCCATGCTTTCCCTTGTACTTCGACCAGGAACCTGCGGGGACCCTGCCTGTGGGGAAGCCTGTTGGGAAGCCAGTGGGAAATCCAGTTGGGAAAGCTGTAGGGAATCCAGAGGGAAGTTCCGTAGGAATAGCGGTAGGGATAGCAGTTGGAAGATCAGCAGTACCATCTGTAGGGAACAGGTCTGTGGGGAAGCCCGTTGGGAAGACGTTGGTAGGGAAAGCGGTTGTGAGTCCCTCGGATGGGAATGTAGCTGTGATGAAGTCTACGGACTCAGTGCTGGAGCTTGCAGGTGCAGGAGTGTTGACAGCACCATCAGCTGATGAGGTGGCTACAGGTGCCTCTGAGACGGCTGGGACTGAGACGGTAGGCTCTGCGCTTGTCTCTACGGGAACGAGACTTGGGTTTGGAGTTTCGACTGGGGCAGCAGCGTCGGCGGTTAAAGAGGGGACGACGACTGCTTCCTTGCTCGCACTTACAGCGGGCGCGGCACTTGAGCTGGCAACGACAGCTGCACTTGAGCTCGAGACAACAGCACTTCCACCTCCAGTGCTGGCACAAGCGAAACTCATCTTTGTGACGGGCGTTCCGGAGTCCTTGGGTTTGCTCAAGTCCCAGGTCATGTCGACGTATGGCCAGCAGACCTTGTCAGTGCCCACGTTTGCTATGTCTCCACTGACGAAGACTTTGGTGTCTGTAACAGCTGCGCCGACTTTAGCACCAGTATTATCGATGACCTGGAATGAGGTTCCAGCGTAGGTTCCGCTGCAGCTGAGAGGTACTGGCTGACAGGTTGGGTTGGTAAGTGTCTCCCAGGTAACAAGGGCGAGCGAAGATGAGATGGCTGCGACGTGGACATTTTGGTGGTCATCCGTCTCGGACTTGGTGATCCAATTCACCTGAGAGTCACCATCAGCTGCACCAACAGTCGATGAAGCCTCGGCACCTGTGAGCTTATTCTTGCTTGACATGGTCGAGATCGCGACGTTGTGGTTCAACCAGCGTGGGCTGCACTGAGTGTATGGAGCTCCGAGCCAAGCATTGGTAGTAAGGTCCACTGCTCCACGGGATTGCCAGGCGAAGACGTAGTTGGTGCTTGAAGGGAAGAGAGCCAAGTTGGAGTAAGAGCCCGACATGCCTCCCATGGGCTCACCACTGACGCCGTTGGTGGTGTTCTCGTTTGCAATCTTGACTCCGGACATGTATTGCGTGTCGGTGTTCAGCCAGATTGACCCTTGATCTTCAGCACAGATGGTGGCAAAAGGAGGAGCATCAGCAGCCTCGATTCCGATACCTGTGTTGTGAGAGCAGCCAAATGTGCTTGATGATGCGATGGTTTGTAGAGCTCCCGCGTCGTTGACATACTGGATGGAGTCTCCAAAATGACCAGCAGCATTACCAGTGTAGGCTGTTTAGAGACTTAGCACAGCAAGGTAAGACCCAAAGAGGGTAATCACCTGTGACAACGAAGTATGCGGAGTAGAGCCCAGAAGTTGCAGAATAAACGAGATCACCATTCGCATCAGGGGTAGCAGTCAACTAGTCCAGTCAGCTTTCTTCTCCACATATATAGATGGGATTACTGACTCCCTCTGCCTTATGGACGCCAGGTCCATTTAGTGGTGTTCTCCAGGCTTCTGCTCCATTCTTATATCGGATGAGAGCCACGATTGGCATGTTGTCAGTTGGGAGATCAGTCGTTCCAGACGCATCGATAGTTGCCATGAGGGCAAACCCATCATTGTGAGCCACCAAACCGGCTGCTTCATAACCAGGAATAGTCACGGCAGTTCCGACAGCCGTGAACGCCGCTGTATCAACCTGCTGCACAACTACATTCTTCTTGGTCGAATCCAGATACGCAAGGAAAGCGGACTTTCCATCAGGGGAGACGGCAAATGGCGTACGACGGTGATGAGGGAGGCCAGTCCAATATGCTGCAATGATAGGATCGAACGAAGTTGAGAGTGTGAGAGAATTTGGGAAGGAGGAGATGCTTGGATCAGCAAGAACAGTTGAGGCACCAGCCAGAAAGAAGGAAGAAAGAAGTGAAAAACGCATTGTTGCTTGTATATTCTGAAGTAAGGACTGAATGAGCACACGTGCTCTGGGAAAGGTGTTCCTCGAGAAAAAAGAACGAAAGTAAGTCCCAAAAGATAGGATGGATAGAGGAAACGAGACTCAAGTGCGGGAGACGGAAGTTTATCAAGTCTCGCCACTAACCATGCCATGCGAGTACGACATGTTGGAATGATGTATGTAAGCATCAATTTCGTTCCGAAACTTTGCGGAGATGCTTGGTGGAGTTACCCTATGGATGAGGGAGATCATGTCTTAGCCGTATGGATTTCCAGGTTGACCAGCAGATTCGATACGATGGAATCAGCCCAGTCGCGGGAAGAATGCGGGGTGATTTCGAATTATGGTGGGTTGGCCCCTTCAGATCGCTGAAAGGAGAAGTTTCGAAGCGTCTAGATGCGAGATGCAAGGCCTAGAATTTGAAATGAGAAGGCCGTGATGGAGGAATATGGAGACGAAAGTTTTAAGGTTTGCGGGTGGTAGTTGTCAAGTTGAAACATCGGAGGATCCTTGGGGCGGCATTAGGCGACATCGGAGGATCCTTGGGGCGGCATTAGGCGAGATTCAGGGGCGGGTGGTCTCCTATACAAAGATTCTAATGAAACAAACGGAAGATTTTGCTGTGCACAGCATGACACAGCTCAACATCGGCGTTATTGATGGGCCGATGGTCGACATCTTGGGTGTGGGTGTGGAATGATTGATATTACAGCAAGAAGACGCCAGGTGCCTTAGACTTCGACAGCGAGCATCAACAAGGACGAGGCTCTCGCCAACCGAGTCCCACTTTTGGTTAGTAAACAACATCCTCGACACGATGACTTGTTCCGACCGAGAGTACTGTAGGGTTCCTGGGTACTTCTCAGACTCGCCCTCATCTTCATGGGAGGATCCCTTGGAGAATCCAATCTGATGAAATCATCGTACGTAATCGCGCAAAGGGCGAAGCATACCATGAGAGTAGATTATCGACAGCTTTATTGGGGACTTAAATTACTACGATTACAAGGTATTCTACTGTGATTAAACACGTCTGTATAAGATTGAACTAGTAGTGGATCGACATCTTTTGCTTATGAATATTTAAAGACTTCAATTGGTACTTCTTGTTGACACTTGTCTGACGTAGGAAATATTCATTCCTAGGACTTTTGCGAAACCGAATAGGGAAATATCTATTCGAACACGCTTCCCAGAAGAGGTCACTTATACAACCGGGAGGGGGCTTGAAGAGGACACAACAGAGTCCTCGAAGAAGCCTCGCTACTTTGAAGCCTCAGGTTAGTCTTCGCCGTAGTAAGATCGCCGAAAGTCCGACTTCTGTGTTGCAATCTGTCCGAGGGACCGGCAAGGACTCCGTACAGTTATATTGACCTTGATTCAGACTGACAAAAGTCTGCTCAAATTGTGCTTCACTAATTTTCATACCTTTCACTCTCATAAGGCTCATTTGGAATCCATGTTCCAGTACCACTTCAGTCCTTGTGCTTTATCTACCGCACCGATTGAGTTCTGTCAGACAGACTTGTCAGAATCTTGGTGTGCTCCGCCGCCAGATGCTTTTCTGCCTCAGAAGCTTCTTCATGAGCTTTTACTGCTCAACATATTGCATCACCTAAAGCAATGTCGCTGTGAACCCCTTCAATATTAGGTGCAGACCCGGGTGCATGCGGACCTGGGGGATGTCGTTGAAGATCTGAACAGCTTGGCGTTTGTCTAGGTGCATTGCTCGTCGCGGAATGGACTTCACTTTTTGTGCTCGTGATCATGGATCCTACTCGTCGGTAAAATAATCCAAGATTTTCGTCACTTTCCTTTCGAGCAGCTGGTAGGGAGTACATCGCAATACAGCAGAACACTGCAATAATGACAACGATGAAAACAGCGCGAGATTCTCCAGAACCAGCATCTGTATCCAGGTTGCGAGTCCAGTCCAGAATAAACGGCCAGTCCAGTTAAGAACGAGCCAAGGGCAAGATATATCAGCGACCACGGCATATCCAAAACCAATGCAGATAAGAGCGATGCTACAGCTTGTTTCTCCTGATCACCTGCAACTGCCGAGAATCTGGTATCGATCTCCAGTTTCAGCTGGGTTCCCATGTCGCTGTTCCCAAGTCTCAACATTTCCTGATAAGCGTCGCGAAGCTGACGAAGCTCATCGACACTGGGAAAACTAGCCGCATTTGACAGCCAAATCTTTATGGATCGTGCTTCATACAAAGTCCCAATTGTTCTCTGGAGAAGCACTGCAAAGAAGACAGATAATGTGCCAGCAACTAGACTGATCACGAAGCATGCTCGAGCTACCCAGTGAGTCTGACTTAGAGCTGGCAGAGAGAGTGCAGTGATTGCGACTTGAGTAATAATAGCTCCCTTAACTCCTGGTCAGCTCGGAAGAAAGGAATTGGTAGTTTTAATATGTGCTTACAGCTACAGAGGTCATGTTACAATCGTTCACATACGACTTTCTAAACTCGTGGATCACGTCGCCATTATGCAGAACATCCCCGTCAATGTGCTCCATCCGATCAATCACTCCAGGAAGATATAACTTCAGTAGTATGTATGCGAGGTCGCCATAAGTGGTGCGGATGTGCCGTTCAACAGCAGTCGGCTGTCTTGGATAATTAAGACCTCGTGTAGACCAGAGATCAGCTACCTTGATGCTGCCTTGGAGAACCTGCACAATTGGCACAAGCAAGCCAACGGTACTAATTGCGAGGGCGATTGGCTCTGCCATGTCATCTGTAGTCAGTCGAATAGGTGAGAAGTTTATGATGTTGACGTTGAGAGAAGCACGGTGAGGCTGAACGTCACAAAAGGTGGTCCTACGGCTGACTGCCTACCCTGCAACGCAAAGTGACCATATTGTCACAAGACTCCAGTACATACTTTATGAGATCCTCGCCAACCGAAAATCTCCACTTCATTAAATAGTTCCTACCTCGTCTCCTTGACACTTCCAACCTGAATGAATGAAGTAAATGATCCCGTGACACAGAAAAGTCCCATGACGATGTCCAAGCCCAATGACCCCTGTACGGGGCGGCTGGAAATCTTACTGTTACAGATTTTCTATATCTGAGCGAAGTGATCTCATACGACTCCCAGCCATCCAGAGTTGTGATACACCTCCTTTTGTGATATCACATAGCAACAATGGCCTCCGTCTCTTATAAACGAACAAGCAGCACTGCTGGCAATACCGCACCAGCACCTGAGCCCAAACGGCAGGACCTAGAGGAGGCTTCGAAAGAGGTGCCGACATCGAAAGTATCAGCTGGAGCTGCTCAATATGTCTACGTGGTGATAGTAGACTCAAATCCGCAGTATCTCGAAGCAACATCAGACATCCACGGCATCTACGCCTCGATCAAAGACGCCAACAATGCACTGAAGGGCATTGCCAATGATTACGGCGGAGCATTGGAATGTGACTTTGGGATCAAAGCCGATGGCCGTGCCTTTTGGAATTGTCAGGATGCTGGAGAAGGGGAATTCGTTGAGCTGTCGATTAAGAAAATGAAAGCCAAGCGTGAGGGGTGTGAGCCTGAGCGTAAATGGCGAGACTTTAGTCGAGATTGCTGTGCAGAATCGGACGGCAGTCCTGCAGAGGAAGAGGAAGACGAGTAGGAGGAAACAAAATTTGGGTGCGCCAGTACGAGGTATGAGAGTCGATCGATGGTAGTGATGTGGTGAGAACCCCCGCCCCCCCCCCAATTTATGAGAGAATTGCTAAAGGCTTGACCAGAAAGGAAATCAAACCCAAAACTCCTTACAAATGGATTCTGAGATGTTCAAGTGGCACCATGTGGAGAATATGACTTTTATGTTGGCCTCTAGTGAGTTAGATACGCTAAACGGAAACTGGTAAAACAGAAGTCAGTAATCGGTACTGCAAGTCCTGAGAAGTGGTGAAGCGGCTATCTTCGCATGTCAATTTCGACAGCACGTATTTCCATGGTTCGTTCGGACTGCGAACTCCTTCCAAAGCATGCTATTGAACCAGTTTGTTTTGTTTCCCCTAAGTCCTCGCGCGCCTTCCAACTTGGGTGTTCAATGAAGTGTTCTTGCCTGACGCGAATCCTGTTTGCTTCCCACACTTCTCTCTCTCGTTCTCGATGCCAACAACACAGACATCGCCCATCTCTATCATTACCCAAGACTGTACGAGAAGGTGACTGGTCTCCCAGAAATTATATCAGACTACAGGACTGACTTTCTACAGTCATCGCACGATCTCAGAACATTCGCCATCCAATTCGGTTCTCTCATTCCGCCCTAACCCATTCTTACACTGGACTTCGAGAGACTGGCGATCCCAGCGTTAGAAACACATCCACACAATGGAATTCCCTCGTCCTGCACCCACAACCATCCCAATAGTGCTCTCCAGCGAAGACTCCATCCGAGCCAGCCAGCCATGTCCACAGTCGTTCCCGAGTTCGAGAATTAAAGTCAATGAATCCATCCACACAATAAAGAGTGTAGACGGTGCATCCGACACGGACACGGATGTCTCTTTTCCAAAGGCCACCAGACCTAAGACTGAACCCCTCCCGATGAAGAGGGCAGACTCACCTCATTTCTGGAAACCTACCAAAGCTAGCAGAGCGAGGAACCAAGCAACGAAGGGGAAGTCGAGCCGAAAGTCTACGAGTAGTCATGATACCGTCAAGAATTTATTCTAAAATGGTAGGAAGAATGCGGAGAGTGAGGAAGCTGCCACCACAACAGTGCAATGTTCCATCACAGCCAACAAATCTACACCCCGGGACTTGACAGAGATCTACGTCATGCTGCAGTATGACGCTTTGTTTCCACACTGTAAAGCTCATGGCGTGTTCAAGAACGTAGTCGATGCGAACAACAAGGTACACTCCTCCCCTCCCCCGCAACAATCTCATACTCACCATAGATGTAGGTCATCGAGCTTTTCCGCGAGGACGAAGCACAAAGAGGCGACGGAGAGAATCGAGGCAAAGTCAAACCTTATATATCAGAACATGGTTGCCTACAATACTGCAGGACGAAGACGAACCCCAAGAGTATGGTTTGGGTCACCAGAGCTCCTCTCTGCGAGAGTATGGCAAAGGCTCTTGTACCTTGGCCCAATGAGGTGGAGATGAAGATGCTATGGGTCTCATCGGGTTCAGCTAGGAGGAGAGTGGCTGGCTGTATGCAGAAGCCTTGAGTGCAGTCGATGGCATAGAGGATACTGAGTTTCTGGGCGTACTTTGATTCGGCACACTGTGTTGTCGGGACTACAGGTGTCAGAATGATCAGGAAAATGGAAGAAGACAGCAAGAGGTGCAGTACCATGAACGGACGAGTCGCAATGAAAATGGGATTATGACAGTTTTCAGTAACGCATCTGATTTGTGACACTTAGCAGCTGTTCTGAGCATCGCGAATGACTCGCCCAGATGATTACATGGAATGGGGCTCCCTGATTCAAGGATCGAACTTTCAAGGTCCCCCACTGCATGATCCAAGACAGAGTCAAGTCGGGCGGCATGTTAGCTAGCTGCCAACCTGCCAGGCATTACCCACTGACAAGCGAACTCACAGAATGATAGGTGTAGAAACTTTAGGTGAATCACGGCCTATCCACCCAAACCTCTTAAAAAAAATCATTGCAAATGTGTAAATGCCAGATGGGAGGGGTATCTACCTTATCTCGTAGGTGTGAGTCGGGTGTGGTTCACCTAGAAGGGGTGGGTGTCCGGAAATTAAGCGAGAATTTATCGGGAGAGGATGTAAACAAAAAATGAAGCAAATTTTAATTCATGGCGCATCGCGTTCTCTTGACTTACATATATACACATGTATACCCGTATCTCTCACCGCCGTTCCCAAACTAGAAATACCAATGCACAACGATCACCTGTCCGAGAAAAAGTCGATCTACTAAAACAAAGATGATCAAGAAATGCAAAAACTCAGAAGACACCTCTTATTTCTTAGAGACATCTTCGTAGAAAACCTTTTCTTTCGAAAGGGTTTTTAAAGTACCATTTTTGAACTCGTGTGCGTAAGCAAGTGTCTCTTTTCCCGTTAACTTGCTAGGTGGCGAAATTTTGTGTTGTCGGATGCCTCTCGGCGGAGGGAATTTGCGTGTTTCGGTAGATATACTTGTTAGAACTTTTAGCCGAAGTTTGCGAGATGGTGAGATGAATGGATGTATGAATGCTGGCGAATTCAAGTTTAGTTTTGAAGGGTATCCCGCTAATCTGAGATTGAAGTATGGAAAACGTCATGCATGTCCTTAATGTGTTGGGGATAGGGTATAGTTCTTCATAATCTGGTTGTTTTCTTCCTTGAAGAATTGATGATAGGGTGAGGCTTGGCTTGTGCTCGATTCAGAGTCTGTTATCCATCTTACCCTTCTGGACGCAGACGTGAGAGGGAGACAAGACTACCAGGATGAATACAGTATAGCTCTTATCAATCATGTGTGAGTCTGGGACGCTGAGGCATGAATGTAGATGCTATGAATTGGCGTACGGACCAGGACGAAGAGAAGCAAAAGATAGTTGATATCCTTTTGTAGGTTAATTTAAACAGAGTGCTTCTTGACTGCTTGTGTGCTTGCTGATCGCAGAGGCCTCTTTTCGTGTCGTCGTCTTTCTTTTGCAAACAAGTTCAAAAGGCGCACCTTCGCACCTTTCACTATACCAAGCATACTTTGACGTCAAGGCGTGAAAAGAGAAAGGTAATTGATCTTCATCTATGCATAAAAGCGTGTTTGCCCGATCATATCCCACTGCCTTCTATCCCACCCACCCCCTGCATTGGCGCAAAGATCCCCTTTACGTATCCCTCCGCATCCGCCGATATCCTCGCCATATCAATCCTATTCTCGAGTGCATTATTGACTCCCTCAACCACAGCCCTTTCCTCCATCACACTCCCCATAACCTGACCCTCCCTAACCCAATACGCGCTATTCCTCCCTCTTAACTCATCATCCCTCAGTATCGTATTCCTCAGTATGCCCGTAGCATTCAGCTTCGCCCTCGCAGTATCCAAAATCCTCGCCGATACCTCGATACGTTCTTGTGTAGTAGGGGGCGTCACAAAAGCCCTATTCGTGCTAGACAAATACAACATCCAGCCTATCAGGGCATCCAGAGCAGCGAGTCCAACACCGCGATACACCCGCATTTTCCAGAAGAAGAAATCGAGGTCTTCGGCTCTAGTAGCGCGGGAATTGACTTGTGGCTGGTACGACGCAACGAGGTATATTTCTAGCAGAGCTAGACAGGCGGCGCCGACGGTGGCGGTGGTGCGCCATATGGCGCCTTCTTTACCGATGAAGAGGCCCGAGGTGACGAGGGCGAGGATGACGAGGTTGAAGATATGGGGGGTGAGGATGCTGGGGAGGGAGTAGTAGAGGTAGGAGTTTGGGTCGTCGGAGTTGCAGAATGTACATTCTGAAAGGACGAAGGGGCCGTATTGGAAGAAGAGAAGGCGGGAGTCGAGACTATTGAGACGATTTCGCAAAAGGTTATCGGTTGCTGTGAGGCCTGCTGGGCGCAGCGCAGAGAGTCGTGTGAAGAGGACATCGGTGGGGGTTTGGATTCGGGATTGGGTGAGGGTGAAGATGTTCTCGGGGTTGAAGATGGGGAGGGTTTTGAGGAGGAAGATGGCGGATGTGACGAAGAGGATTGTGAGGGCGCGTACGACGTGGGGAGGTACTGCGCGGATCGATATACCGTGAATGGAGGGGGCGGTGCGTATTGATCGGTAGTATGCTAGGCCTTTGGGAAGGAGAATTGGGCCAAAGAACAGAAGAAGGGATTTGATGCTGTGGCAATTAGCAGATATTCGGATATATGGTAGGATCTACTAACGTCCCCCAAGATATTGCCATGATGTATAGCTGGGAGCGACTGCGCAGTAGTGAGGATCACTGATGTGATGTCAACAAAGACACAGTCGCATCTCTCGAGTTTCCGAGTACATCGTGAAGTGGGCAGTATTTAGCTTGGCACTCTCCACCGCCATCCAATACGGCTAGCTCGATTGTCTTAGCTTCATCCGAGCATCAAAAAGCTCTTCCGAATTTCTGTACCTTTTTCAAGAACACCGAAGCTCAAAGTTCGCAATCACACTTCGAGCGCAAAGAAAGAGCATTTCTCAACAATGGTTTGTAGATAGCTATTCAATCAACTACTTCACAGCTTCCTGGTCCTTCAATCCCCGACACATCTTACCCCCACACAGCAAAATCCATCCCGCTCACACGCAAGTGGCACTTTCGAAGCTTTGGGCGACTCTCTCTCCATGGTCCTCAAAGTCAAAAAGTATGCCCAGATCTAGCCCAAGTACTCTGCCAAGAGTCATCTCACTCGTGTTGCAGAATCTTAGCTTTTTTTCCGAAAGGGAGAAAGCGATGGGGATTTTTGCGTCTTTTTGATGAGAGACATTTCTTCTTCCCCAACCATGACCGCGTACGTGGTTTTGTGCCATAGACCTTGAAATGGAACCACTTCCACAGTATAGAATATTGTGTCCAGTGTATGGTGTCTGTATAAACCCAAATGTGATACCTTATATACCGATCGAATAGTGTCTCTTTTCGCAGCTACAATTCCTTCTTCTCCCCTCTCGCAGCACCAACCTTCTCACCCGGAACCTCCATAGCCTCCTTCTGCGGCGCCTTCACACCATTCCCCTGTGCCAGCGCAACGAGTGCGACAATCGCATCGCTGACCAACAGAATGACCGCTCCACATGCTAGAGCCCACGCCTGAATACTGACACTTCCCAGCGGCGCGCGGGGAAACGATAGCAGCCATTCGGCATAGTATGGCACCCAGCCCTTGGGGATCCAGAACATGGCTTGTTTGGAGTACCAGAATTGGAGGAACATGCGAAGGCCGTTTGTGCCGAGCCAGCGGAGAGTGGAGACAGCGCTGTCGAATTGCGATTTGGTTGTGTCGGTGGAGGATTCTGTGTGTACTGTGCGTCAGTCCTGGGAGGCTCTGAGGATTGCTTGCTTCGTGAAGGAATTAAACGTGATGGAAAGGGAGACAAACTGCTCTTCTCTAACTGCTCAACGACTTTATCATGTTGTCTGCGTAGCTTTGCCCATTTTGCAAACTCGTCTTGACTGCTGGTTGCATTCATCTCCTGCTTGATCTTGAAGTATTGCGCCTTGAGCTCTTTCTGCTCGGCTGTGGACTTCGAAGTCGGTGTTGGAAAGAGGTTGAAAAGATTCCATAGCTGCAGATCTATTAGATGTCTGCGAGTATTGTGCTATGCTGTGAGTAGAGGCTTACCAGGCGATTTATGGTTGCAGCGCCGAAGGTGTTCACCAAATGGATCGCCAGTTGCAGGATGAAGACGAGGAGAAGGAGAGACGGCATCGTGATGGATGTACTGTGAAGAGACATTAGTTTCTATTGAGACCATTCCGGGAGTGGTAGGTTCATACGTTGTATTGCGTGAAGGCGATTTACAGATGTCTTGAGCAGAAGGTGATTCTGAAGCCTCATCGTCAAATCGTGTTCAAAGTGGCCCGGCCCGCGACCTCGCACGAGGCTAGCCCACAAGGCTCTGGACTTTAATGCAATCCATGCCCAAAATTCAAGCCACACTCACTTAACATCAAAACCTGCATTTCGTTTGAACGACTTTTTGAGTTGCACGATGTCAAGAGCACTCGATTCAGAGACAGTTGCATCATTAAAAACGTCCAACCTCCTAACCGTCTATAACGACATAGCGTCAGCCCTCTCCACCAAATCTTCAAAACTGTTGGAAATAGAGTTTCTACCAAAAAGCCACCCACTACCAGATGGCTGCAATGTTCTCATTGAAGGAAACAGTATTGCTGTCACAAAAGTCAAGTTAGTGCAAGCATTTATTGTGGCTCGGCAGGTGTTTCTCAAGCACATGAAGGTGTGTGATCAGGAGAAGGAGAAGGAGTTACGTGATGCTACTGCTGTTATGCTTTTGCTGGATCCGGAATATCTCACTGCGGCGAATACACGGAAGAGACTCATTCTGAGGTATGAGAGTGGCTCTAGAAGCGAGTTCGAGGAATTTCTGAAAGATGAGTTGCGGTTTGTGGATGGGTACTTGACTTCACGGCTTCATCGCCATACGAAATCGCCTACCGTTTGGAGCCATCGTCGCTGGATCCTTGAGAAGCTCAAGGATTTGAACATGGAGCATGATATTCTGGAAGACCTCGGATCTGTGGTATTGATCGCTGCTGAAAGACATCCTCGGAATTATTATGCGTGGTCTCATATGCGGTGGCTCGTTCAAGTCTTCCACAACTCACGTACTCGGACGGCGGATGACGCCAAGTCACAGTCTGATTACTTGAAACTGACTTCTGTTGTCAAGGACTGGTGCCTCAAGAATCCTAGTGATATCTCTGGATTCGCCTTTCTGCTGTTCTGTCTCTTCAACCTTGGACCTTCGAGCACTGCTGCCAGAACCGAGAGATGCTCAGGAATTTGTGGGGATGTTCTCAGGCTTGCTGTATCCTTCAAATGGACTTATGAATCTGTCTGGGTCTTCCTTCGAACTGTCGTTGCTTCGAATATTTGCACGGAGCAGACCAGAATCGAGTTTCATCAAGCCATCGAAACGATTTCGACCGCTCGTCCAGATGGGAGACCTGTTCTCGAAGCAGCAAAAGAGTGGCACCAAAGAAATCAAAAGGATTTGGGAAGATGATGCAGTGACCTTGGTCGGAGAAAGAAATACCCTAGCCGCCAATATTGTTCCTTATCGAGATTATCAACTGGACAATCTCCGGCTTCCAGGCACAGCAATAACAAGGAATACATTGGAAATCAATGTCACTAACCTGCCTGAAGAGGACGGACACAATGCGAAGTCGAATAGGATATTGCCACTGTCTCTGGTGCATGGTTTATCTCCAAATTCTCCTGGCACATGTCCCAGGCCAGTTTATCAAGATTTCGCGATCCAGACCACTTCTTGATACCAAGCATTTATTCGAGATCTTTACCCTGGCCGGAATAATGTTGGTAAACAGTGGTTGGACCAGGGCCAGGTTCTGAGATTGAGCAATGTCCACTGCAGAAGCGAGAGACAGGGGGATAAAAATATCCTTGGATTGTGGAGGTGACCACAGACATCGAGTATCGTCATCGACAACGTATTTTACACTTTGAAGTCGTACTGGATGAATGCTGATATGGTTCTGAAGGTTGCTAAACGTGGTACTGGATTCGGATCATGAATCTAGGGTCAACACGAAATTTGTAGGAGAAGGCAGCTCGAGACGTGATATTGATACAGTACCGGGCTTTTTACCCAACCGAGGTAATGCCATAATTTTCGAGAACTTTGTTATGATATTCGCTTCGGAAATTCAGCGTGGATACCGAAGTATTTTGGGAATCGAGAAGAAACAAGCTCTTCTGGATACATTGATGGTGGGGAGGCAAATAATGTGGAGGAGTCCGTATGAGGTCAGCAAATGGGATCTATTTCCAGACGCAGCGCAGACGCAAATTCGATGGTGCGTTCTGTTGGTGGGGTCACTGGGTGGCATTCTCTCGAGTGCGATTGCAATTCGGCATGTGTTTGCCGTATCCAAGAATCGTAGTGTTAGATGTGGCGACGCAAGACTTTTCTGTGGCTGGATGCACCTCCATTCTTCGTGTTGTCGTCTCCAAGCCTGGAAGTGTTGAAAAGTCAGAAGAAAAGAGGTCGAAATTTGCCAATAGGAGACCCTGGAAATGCGGGAGCGCAGTTAGTGCTGGGATAGGCTTCCACTCGTTCCACGGCTTCTACGCCATCAAGATGGCGCTTGACCTGATGCAACCTAAGTCGGGACTTGGACCAAGAGGACGCCAGCAAGATTGCGCGTGCATTGCAGCTATTTTGGCTGGAGATATCAAATCAGAGATGCACAAAATATTCGTATGCGCTCTGGGGTCGTATCGTACGTTGGCTTGGTGCTGATATCGAGCCCTTGGGAGACAGAACCATGAGCGAATTCTCAGCTTGCAACGTGCTCTTCTCGAGTCTTGATCTCGTCGAATCCAAGTATGTTCAGGGACACAGCACTGAAGCACGATTGGGGCAACTCGCGTCTCTTGAGCTTTCTCCCAGCTGGCTTGTGGCATGTGTAGCTCCCCAAAATCGCCGCAGCCAAGACAAACAGCCAGAACGGGCAAATAGCAACTCGCATCAGGCTTTTTACCCGCAGATAGGCTGGTTTCATTATCTTACAGGCCTGCAGCAGCAGCAGTCTTTGCCACCAGTTGGAGTTCGCGCAAGAGCTTGCGTCTGGCCTGGCTTTGTTCAACCGGCCTTCCACTGACTGCAGTCCGGGATGTCAGGTCAGTTATTTCATGACTTTTTGTGATAGTGGTTGGGACACCATCAGTCCCGTCCTCCCAATAGAAGCTTGCTGTCCCACCCAGCCCAACCCAACCCAACCTCCTGCGGCCGCCATTGCATCTGCAGAACCGACTGAAAATGAAATGCAACTACGAAGGTACTGTACTGATAACAACGGCATTGCAGGTTATGCAAATGATGATATGGCGATCGTGACGATGCAAATCAACAGGAAATGTCGAGTGTCTCAGTGATAAATTACTGATAGGAGGTCGAGCTCATCTCGGCGTCTCCAATTTTGCGCTGGAGGGAATCTTGGAAATCCTGGTCAGAAAACACTTTCGGCCTAGCTGGGTTAGCTTCACTGGCGACCACAGGCACCGGGCCAATGAAAGATGCCATTCGGACTCTGATCCACCCCACCTTTCCCCTTAACTGGCTCCACCCCTGTGAACCCACCCCTGCTACTTCCCTGCTGTTGACTTGCGCACCTTGCACCTGTGAGTGAGCTAACTCTCGCGCATCCGCCTCTCCTTGCTCCTGCTACTGCTACTGCTACTGCTACTGCGACCCTCGCTGGCCCTGTCCTCCGTCTTCTGTTCTTCCACCTTCAAGCCACTTCTTCTCCTTGAAACTTCTCGACAAGTTTGGACGTCTCGCCTGTGTTCTCTTCCTCTTCACCACTTTCGTTAAGATCTATTAATTCGAACGTTGTGTCAATCGTCCAAGAGAAGAGCAGCTATCTCTCCCGTTGAATTCTTCGGTTCTGCTTCAGTCAACAAACACGAGCCACCTCCCAAAAGAAGGTACGTGAGGTGTTTTATCTTTCCTTCACCTTCCCTCCCCGATCCACCATGACCATACAACCACAACACCACCGCAAAACAAGCAGGAAGCAGTATCCGGTTTGACAAACCGTCCCTTCCCTGCCTGCTTCTTGTGCTGCAAACCTGAACTCGTCCCATCAAAGAAACGCAATTCCACCACACCACATTCTCATCTCCACAACCACCCGCGAGAGCCATCCACGCGGCTTTTCATCCATTCTTCGAATCACCCCAACAACACCTGACAATACTATCGACGCCGAACTCTCCGGCCATCACATCGTGCAATTGGACTCCGCTGACCTTGAGAAAGTTATTGTAACAGCATAATAACATCAAAATGTTCGCCCAAAAGCTTCTCCCGGCCCTCGCGGTCTTCAGTGTCGCTGCTGGTAAGTCATCAACAACACGGTCCCATCGACTCTTTTCGATCTCGCAGATCATCAATTCATTGCAAGTGGATGTCTGCGGAGAAGGAAGACGCGATACTGTGCGATATGGGAACAAAGGAGAGCCTGTGCTGACATCAATCTCTTTCCAGCCCAGACTTCAACCATCTGCTCCCAGCCCACAGTCACCGTCAACTCCCAAGCCGATGCCAGCCAGCTCTCTGACTGCTCGACTGTCTCCGGAAGCATTGTCATCGGTAGCACCGCCAGCGGCACCATTGCCATCGATGGACCACAACAAGTCAGGGGAAACCTGACCTCCCAGAGCGCTGGTGGTCTGGTCAGCTTGACAAGTTCCACCATCACCTCGATCGGCGGAGAGTTCAGACTTTTCAACTTGACCTTTCTCTCAACCCTCCAATTCGATGCCTTGACCAGCGCTAAGACCATCTACTGGGAGGCTCTTCCAGCTCTCCCATCGTTGGCGTTCGCTGGACCTCTCTCCAAGGCCGACAGTGTCACCATCAGCAACACCTTCTTGACCACTCTCAGCGGTATCAACTTGAACACCGTTGGCACCCTGCAGATTGACAACAACAACAACTTGAAGCAATTTGACACGCAGATCGCCAACATTACCAACGCCGTCAACATCAACGCCAATGGCAACCAATTGGCTGTTACCTTCCCCAACTTGATCTGGGCTGCCAACATGACCTTCCGTAACGTCTCCAGCATCAAGATTCCTTCCTTGGCTACCGTAAACGGATCTATGGGATTCTACGGAAACTACATGGACAGCATTGCCGCACCAAACTTGACCTCCGTCGGTAGCTTCGCCACCGGTGTTGGAAGTTTGGCTATTGTCGCCAATGCTAAGCTCGCCAACATCTCCTTCCCAGCCTTGAAGAGCGTTGGAGGAGCTGACCAGATCGCCAACAACACCGCTCTGCACGCCATTGCTTTCCCAGCATTGACCTCAGTCGCAGGCGCCATCGATTTCTCCGGAAACTTCACTACGTATGTGCCCTGAATTTACACAATCCTAAAATGATAAATTAAGCTAACATGTCTACAGCCCAGAATTGCCAAAGCTTGAGGATGTCAAGGGTGGTTTCAACATCCAATCTCAACAAGCCATCACCTGCTCCGGTTTCGAGGAACAATCTGGTGGAAAGGGAAGCATCATCCAGGGGAAGTTCATCTGCAAGAGCGCCACCGCTACCACCGAGACCTTGGACGGATCTGCCTCCACCACCGGGGGTTCCAGCGGCTCTTCTGCCACACCAAAGAGTGATGCTACCAACTTCGGCCTCAGCCAGGCTGCTCTCGGCGCTTCCTTCATTGGAGGTCTGTTGCAAATGATCTTGTAGAGCATTGGGACGTCGGCGTTTTTCTTGAGTTTGCCTTACCTTAGACCTAATCTGCCACGTTCTCATTGTCTTTTTCTCATTACAGATCATCAGCAAAACGAAGCAAGTCATCAATTGAGCGTTTTGTGCGACCTTCATTAGGATCATTCTGGTTGCGGTTCGGGGTGCGTGCTTGCGTTCGGGGAATCTAGTCTGCTGGCTCCGTCTCGGTCTAGATTATTCTCATGTGTTTACGACCTCTTCTGCTGGACGTTCCGCATAATCGACTGTATGCATTCTGGCGGACGGACAGTGGATGTGGTCGCTGCGGCAGGGTGGTTTGGAATGTCTGGTGTTGCTTGGACGGACACTGATGGTAGAGTGGAGGATAGGACATTAGGACAGTGAAATTCCATACACCTTGTACATTGTCTCTGATTTGCATTCAATGCTCACTTTTCGTTTGTGTGAAAATGCTCATATGTGATCCTGTGCTCTTTCTCGTCCTTCCTAATTGTGGGTGTGGTCATTCCTTATTATTGATCTCATGATGAAAATCCCACAACTTCCTTCTTCTGGCACACTCAAAATCCACGATACTCCCCAACTTCGCAACTCTCATCCCAAACAACTAGACTTCCCCAAAAGCCGAAAATCCTTCATGGCCATCCCGACCTGTCAAACCACAGTTACATCCACTTCCCTTGACGGAGGCGGACCGAACCTCGTTCTCCAATGCTTGACGGATGCAGTGATGGCAGATAGATTGAAACAAAAAAAAGTCAATTCGTTTCAATACTTTCTTGGAGGGGTGGATGTTCGGGATACTTGGACAGGGAGGTGACGGGTTGCGCGTGTGCTGGGTGTGTGAGGTTGACGATAGGCTGTTTCAGGTTTGCATGGGAGGGGGAAAGGTGGAGGATAGATAAGGACATGGAAGGAGAGGAGGGGAGGGAAGACGTAGGTGGTGGCGGTGAAGTGGCTGGTGAGTTACAGGTTGGCGATCGAGTCAAAGATTGATGTTGCGTTGAGGCTGAAAGGATGTGTGTAATGTCATTGTTGATTTGCTGACTTTCTGATTTTGCTGGGGTGGGAAAATGGGCCTTTGTGTTATGGAGATGAGGGTGAGGCTGAAGCTACACTACCTGCTGAGAGCAGACAGACTGTGCGGTGGATAGGCTGAGATGTCTGTCGAATAGGCAGGTAGGTGGGTATGTCTCTTGCTATTTGCGTGTTCATTCTGTGTTCCTGATGACTTTGCAAATCTCCATGATTGACATGAGCTGAGAAGTCAACAAGGGGGTACTACTGTCCAGTAGGACAAGTCCTCCCGTCTAGATCACTCATGTTGACAGAGGACGAGCGAAAGATGCTGTATGAGAGCTTTGTACTTCTGTGTTGTGGATGGTAAGATACCACATTTAAGAGTGGATGGTATTGATATTACAAATATCTCTACATTTCCTTTCTATTCTAGATCTGTTTCTACATCTATCTGCTCATCTATCCGTCCTTCCGTGTATCTTTCTTACTGACCGTTTTTCTGTCTATCTACCTAAGAGTCTGCAGCCCCCCTAATTGATCTTGAGCCCTTCTATTTACTGATATCCGGAAGATGCTTCCGTCTATCTACCGGTTTCCCTTCCATACTCTTTCTATGCAGCCCTACTACGGCCACCCGACCATTTCTCAAGTGCACGGAAATTGCAAGACGCAGCGGTGCGACGTGATGTGTTTACAGCTTCGCCTTGGGCGTATCCTGCTTCATCATGATCTCGGCCACGATGCGGCGCTGGACTTTGCCGGTGGCTGTCTTGGGCATATTGTCTGTGAAATAGACCTGCGCTACGATTAGCAGGAGTTCAAAAACACAAGCGAGCTCCGAACAGTAACAAACTGTTTGAAGCTTGGAACGATGCGAGGAAATGAAGACTAACCTTCTTCGGCACTTTGAACTTGGCCAACTTCTCAGCAACCCACGCCTTCACCTCCTTCTCATCAACCTTCTCGCCATTCTTCGGTACGATAGCAACCGCAACCTCCTGTCCATACATCTCATCTGGGATCGCAAAGCTCACAGCTTCGCCGACCTTTGGGTGTCTAGCAAGCACGTTGTCCAACTCGATCGGCGAGATCTTCTCGCCTCCTTTGTTGATCAACTCCTTGATTCGTCCCGTGATGATCACGTACCCATCCTTATCCAGCTTGCCCTGATCACCAGTACGGAAGAAGCCTTCGGCTGTGAAAGACGACTTGTTTGCTTCGGGGTTGTTGAGATAGCCTTTTGTGACGTTCTCACCGCGAATACAGATCTCAGCTTCGGAGCCCTGAGGAACTTCTTTGCCAGCTTGGTCGATAATGCGTATTTCGACGCCTTGGCCGATGCCCACACTTCCTGGTTGGCGCTTCGCTGGTGGGAGTGGGTTGGAAGTCATTTGGTGGGCAGCTTCGGTCATGGCGTATGCTTCTAAGACCGGGGCACTGTAGGCTGCTTCTAGCTGGTGGAAGACCGTTGGTGAGAGGGGAGAGGAGCAAGAGCGAATGAAGCGGATCTTGGGCTTGGTGTGTGGAGGTGGGTTCTTGAGAAGGATCTGATGGATTGTTGGAACGGCGGTGTACCAATTGGCGCCGTGGGTGATGAAGTCGTCCCAGAACTCAGAGGCTGAGAACTTTGAAGGTACGATGACCGAGCCGCCGCTGTAGAGAGGAGCGAGGAAGCCCGCCAGTAGACCGTGGACGTGGAACAGCGGCATGACGAGCATCGTTCTGTCGGCCGGAGTAAGGTCGTATGTAGCTTTGATGTTCTTCATCGTGCGAGTGAGGTTCTTGTGTGTCAATGGCACAGCCTTTGGACGGCCTGTTGTGCCACTGGTATGGAGAACGAGTGCAATATCGTCTGGTTGGGCAGTCTCGACTTTCCGGTTTCCCTTGCCCTTGAGCTTCCCCTCATCCTTCACATCCAACACAACTTCTTGTCCGTCCCAATAGCACTCTGCAATGGCAGCGCTGTATTTCCTCGCAGCTCGCACGGCAGGTCCATCTTTGGAATAAGAACCCTTTGGCACAAGCGCAACGGCAGACTTCAAATCGTCAATGTAGAACTCGAATTCCTCCTGCTTGTATGCCGAGTTAAGAGGAGCTGCGATGCCTCTCTGCCATGCGCTAGCCAGGAATGCAACAATGAATTCGTAGGTATTTGGGAGAGCTATTGAGACAGCAGCTTCTGGAGTGACGCCCAACTTGGCGAGCTTCTTTTGAAAAGAGAGAATTTCAGCAGAAAGTTGCTTATATGATATGATGAGAGGATTAGGCTTGGAAGGAATGATAATGGCCGTCGCATTATCTCCTGCTGAGAAGGAATTGGAAAGTGTCGTAGCCATTGCGAATTATTTGTTGATGTACCGAGGATATCAAGTTATTGAAAAGTCTGTAGAGGATGTGAGATATTAAGAGTAATTGAAATGTCCAGCAGTGCAATTGGGAGGAGAAGAACTAGCTTCTGATTGGTATATGCAGCACGTAGATTTTGGTCACTTGCAGATATCTGGATCAACTGACGTCTGAACTTCTTCTGGGGGCTTGTTGTCTGAAGTCTGTATGGCCGCTATGGCATCTTCCTTATCGCCGAGATAGGATGAGCTTAATCTGCTGACTAATATCTGCTCATCTCGAATCCTAGCCTCACGGAATGAGGCTGAAAGCTGCATTGAGTGTGAAGGAGCCTCGAAGTCAGCATTTTTCATATTGCCTCGATTTGACCAGTATGTCGAACCCTAACCAGACTCCTACGCCCAGAACTGGTGGTCTTTCACTCTACGCAAATTTGTTAGACCCAGAATCCTCAGCTCCTGGCACAATTTCGAAAGCTCCAGTTGTCTTCAAACCAGCAGATGCGGCAGATGAAGGTTCAGCTAAGAAACCACAAATAGATTCGGGTACAAAAAAGTCCCTCGTAGATACTTGTTTCGTATTACTGACAAGCAAATAAGCTGCACTGCGATTCCAGCCGACAAAAAGACCTCAGCTGTCGCAAAAACCAAAACCCAAATCAACATTTCCCAAATCCGCGCCAGGAGACGCGACAGGTTCGCGCAATGTCTCTACGCCTTCCTCCGCCCCTCCCAAGCCAGCGCGGCCAGCAGCAAAGACCACGCTGGCTGACTGGACAGGCATTGATGACGACGACGTCAATGGTTTCTATGGAGGGGAGAAGAGACAGAGAGGTGGGAAGCGAAGGAAGAAGAACAAGCCGAGGGAGGAACATGTTGCTGTTCAAGACTGGGACGATATATATGACCCTTCGCGACCGAACAGCTATGAGGAGTATAAGCACAGTGATGAGAAGATCCGAGAGGTCAGGGAATGGAAGGATAGGCTGTATGCGCATAGGATGGCCAGGAAGTCAAGCGAGAAGGATAGTGACGAGGAAGATTATCGTCCGCAGATGAGCAGTGAGTATTGTGCTCTGCGAAATATTTTGCTTTTGCTAACAGGCCCAGATCAATTTGCTCCTCCTCCAAACTACTCATTTGCACCACCAGCTATGGACTCTCCAAAGAAACCCCAAGAGAGTACAGACAGCAACATCGATTCAGATACATACAGTCCTGCACCCCCTCCACCGCCACCTCCCGAAGATGCTCCACCTCCAGCTCCCGAGCCATTGCCAGCAGGCGCAATATCCCGAGCTCCTGTCCGATACAATCTTCCACCACCTCCAAGCGACATCCCCAGCTCAGAAGCAGAATTAGAGAAAGCCCTTGCAGAAGAACCAGATGACGATGAAGCGGAGAGCGAAGATGCTCCAAGGTCATTACGACCAGGTCAAAAAGGCTTCGCCGAACGACTCATGTCCAAGTATGGCTGGAGCAAGGGCAAAGGTCTGGGAGCCGAAGAATCTGGAATTGTCAATCCTCTTCGTGTACAGATTGAGAAGCGGAAGAAGAAATCAGATGCCGAGGGCGGTGGATTCAGAGAGCCAGGCGGAAGAGGAAAGATTATTGGGGGGAAGAAGAACGTTCCCGAGAAGGAAGAGGAGGTTGGGCAGTTCGGTCCTATGTCTGAAGTTATTGTTTTGAGAGGTATGGTCGATGGTATGAACCTTGATGAAGAGGTTGAGGTTGCTGGAGATGGAGGCTTGATGCAGGAGATTGGCGACGAGTGTGCTGAGAAGGTATGTTCGTATTATCATGCCTTGCAAGCTTTGGCTGACGGAAACAGTATGGTCGTGTGGAACGTGTATACATTGATCGGCATGGCACTGCACCGAAGGTGTTCGTCAAGTTTACGAGTCCCCTTTCTGCCTTAAGGGTAAGTTTCTCTGATCTTTGTTACACTTGTCACGTAATAACAAGTTTAGGCTGTCAATGCACTTGAAGGCCGGATTTTCAATGGCAATACTATTTCGGCACTGTTCTATGAAACAGAGCGATTCGAGCAAGGTCTTTATGACTAGTTACTTCCTCTTTAGCGCAATACAACGATACCCAGCAACACCATCAATACCACCACAACCGCTTCACTTTCTCTCTGATGTTGATATACTTGGCCTTCTTGTCAATAGCAAGCAAAGCTTCGTTGATCTCATTTCCCCACGTCAAAACATCTTAGCTTATGTCTCGAACAGTACTCTCTCCAGGCAGAGAACCCCCCGGAGGAGCCTTTGCACCGTTTTGGACCCTCGCCTTGCCGGTGATCTCAATTTTGACTTTCTCAAGAAGCTCTGTATCTCTATTAAAAGCCGCCCACCATATTCTATGATCTATCTCCTTGTCCTTGACGTAATCCGTATATCCGGTCGAGTGCTCTTCTTTCCATTGCCTGGCAACCTTATTGTTGGCATCAATGAGGTCGGTGAAGGATCCGAGATACTTTGAATAAGCGTAGGGGAAGTCACTCTTGGTACTGATTCGTTTGTAGACCACGTAGCAGAGTTTACTGGGGCCTCGACTTGATGGACTCGTGGCAGTGAATGGAGGAATCGTAGTGTTGGATAAGCTGGCGCCTTTTGTCGGCTTGGGCGTGGACTTAGATGATAGGGATGATAGTGATGATCTTTCTTTAGAGGATCTGAATCGCTTCTTTCTCGTAGTGGTAGTCCGCTTCTGAGTGTCAAAGACCTTGTCTCGCGCAGATACGGGTGACTCGACAATTATCGTAGAAGATGGTGCTGTAGATACGGATCTCGACTTCGACTTGGGGGTGTCATTGGCGGACGTTGATCGCGAGGACAATCTGGATCTCTTGTTTGGTTTGGACGTGGATGAATCGCTGGAAGGGTCACTTCCGTCTCGCTTATCCATGAAGTTGAAGCGTGCCCGGCAATAATAATATGATATGTTGTGTTTATTGACAATGTCTTGAAACTCGCAAGTTATGTTTCTTGTTAAGGAATTACATAGGTGACTCTCCAGCTCTTTGATATCAGCAGCTTTTGGAACGTACTACAGTGAAGTAGCGATCGAGTATGGTCCCTTGCGGAAAGAGCATTCGCTCTCTCAGGAAGATACTGAAATAAGTTGAACGTGCGCCAGTATTTGTACAGTAGTCCCAACTTTAGATGAGCCACTTCTCCAGTCAGCCTGATCGTCATCACCGCTTGAATTCTCAATCTGTCTAATACTAATGATCTTCTACCGCCTACCACCACAGTCCTCCTCGCCAATCTTCGCCCCTTTCATCTCTCGTCAAGGCTATACAAACACGCATAGATATTTATAATCTCTCTTGAGGCATTTACGATGTCAGGAGGATTGAACTTCAACTTTTGCCTCTGTTCTTCTCCGTCTTGACTACAGTGTAACGTCTCGAGAACTATTGAGACTCTCCCCAAGCCGCACAGATTCTCACACTGAGTCTAGAAGACATGTCTGCCATCTCAAAAATGTCTGCTCTCGAAAGGTGTCATTTTGACAAACCACCGAACTTTGCCATCCTTCGATGTCATATACACCATGGTACAGTGACCTTCTTGCCAGAGCGGCAGCTTTTGGAGCTCTGATAATGCGGAATCACGGTCCTTTGACTGTCCGTGTGCGAATCGTACCCTCTGTTGCTTATTAGGTCCCCTCTGCGGGCTCAACCACACAGTATAATCGCCTCTCCAGTCAGGTCCTTCCATTATCTCCTTTAACTTCTGTTCAGCTGTGTCAATTGCATCGGCATGGTCTGCATGCAGTCCATTTACGTGATCCATGCCAGAATTGCCGCCTAAATTGTTCATCAAGAAATCGTGATAATCGCACTCCACCAAGAAGAATTTGGTCGTAGGTTTGAGTGGGTCGTCCACAATGTCGTATGACTCTGTTGGGAATCTGGACGGTTCAGCAGCAGTATCTTCGAATTCAACAGCTTTGGATGCGGGATAGAAAGGCTCGTTTATACTGCTGTCCGACCTCAGAGTCTTGTCTCTTGTTTTGGTGCCGGAAATCTTTTCAGCGCGTTCCGTAACAAGGTTGCCTCACGTAGCTTGTCCGTAGGCTTGCGGGAACGGAAACTCCTTCTCTTCGACATTGGAGAGCTTCGGTCTTTCTTACGAGAGGCGATATTCTCATCGAAAGGTTTGGAACTCGCTCGAATGGTTTTGCCGTTATCCTCGGAGCTTTCCATGTCCGAACTCTCCTCACTTGACCCAGCATCATCCTCTCCAGTCATCTCGTCATCCCCTTCCGCACCACCATCATCGTCACTATCATTGCTTGTGTAAGACTCGGAATTTGTAGCCACTGATCCAAGCGGCGTCTTTGGGGCGATCTTGTAATGATTTGCTTGTGCTGGTGCTCTCGACCCGGATCTCATGGCATGACTTTTAGTGACTGCCATTTTGTCCTGCGAAGACGTTTATGAACTGAGATTGATCTCGAGGAGTTTAGCTGCTCTTTCCGGCAGTGGGATATGTATGTTGGTGGAAATGATGATATCGTGGTGCAGGCCTTTCAGGTTTCGGACTTCAGAAGCTGAGTTAAATGGTTGGCAACCAACTGCCATTCGCTCCTTCTGTCTGGGAATAAGTAAATCACACCGTAAAAAGCTCGCAACCATATCACATGATATCAGCACCCAAAGCGTTGAGATTTACAGTCGTTGACAAGTGTTGTGTTTGAGCGCCGACTCTAGTGATCGATTATCCTGGGACCTGGGTATTTGTTTATATACCTGCTTTTCGTCTCGCTTAATTGAAGATGACATCCAAGTTTGCGACAATCGAACTTATGTGAACAAACTGGTGAAAGGCATCCGCTGAAGATATCCAAGGTATCATACGATATTCCAACCAACTTCAAGAAAACAACGACTTTTACTTCCTTTCCTGTCCATTCTCTCGGCCTCGCCATCCACTGACCCACGAGCCAGGTCTTTCGCGCCTCTAACAGATTGACACCTGATCTCCTTAACAGCGTACCTCACGAGCCAGCAAGATCGAAGCAAGTACTCAAGGCCATTATCATCCACCAAGTCTGTCTTTGATCTCCACACAACAAACCCCTCATGATCATCCACACCTCACGTAGAAGGTGACTTCACGCAGGCGACATTATTGCGTACAATTACTGGACGACTGCTGGCGTATAAAGAGAGGGACAAGGGGATTACGAACCAGTTGGTCCCGCTTCTCCACCACTCTGGCCGCTGTTCCACATACAGAATTCAGCTTTCCAGCCCCAGACCGCATACGACTCGCTCGCGACTTCGGCTTCGAACCCCCACGACGACCCAACCCTAAGACTGGATCATCCCTTACATAGCGCATTTCTAATCTATCGCCCGTGTTGTTAAGGATCCAGACCAGAGCTTGGCACGTGTCGATTCGTTCTGGCGCCGTGGTGGGTTGATGTGCAGAGATGATGTTAAGACTTTGTGTTGATACAGGGGGATTGAGATAATTTCGTTACCGTCTTGAATACTCCAGCAAACTGGATCAGTCCGGTATTTGAACGTGAGCCAAAGATTGTAGGTCCTTTGGGAAGCCAACACATTGTCTGGGACTTCTGTTTGTTGGGATGCGGACATTTCGAATTCACCAGCTATGTTATTTGCTCGCAGAAAGAGCTAACCAAAACTAAAGCCACAATGCAAACAGGTTTGCAAGTAAATCTGGAAGTCGATGGAGCAGCAACTTTAGGACACCACACGGGGACTTCATCGACCCTATGGTGCACCAGAACACAACGCCATTCATCACTCTTGATCGTTCATCATGAGCACCAAAATGTACGATAAAGTACATTGAGACTTTTGAAATACCAGCAAACATGAATTGAGGGACTTCCAGACACTTCAAGCGGTCGGCGTGGTTCGTAGTAGGTGGCCCGATGTGGTACGGAGCCGGATGCCGGACACAGTGATGTCCCTGAAATGTAGCGAAATAGGCAGATTTCCAGCATCGACAAGGTTATCAACACGAAAGTCGTACGAGACTGCGTGGAGTATCAGCAAGAAAACAGTGCAACACCGAGACACTTGCTTGAGAAATGCAACTAACAACCTCTTCAACACAATCGGCAACCGACGAATCACGACACAAAAAAGAAACCCTCATTTCGGAGAGGGTGGCTTCTCTCATCGCACCGGCGGTGGGAGCTTGTTTTGCCTGCTGTTCAAGCGTGACGCGTTCGTGACTGTTTTTGTTGTTTGTTGACTTTGTGACTCGCTTCGTGAAAAGTGGATCTGCCACATCCGGCACTCCCATCAACATCTAGAATCAGCAAACTCGCTATGTTGAGAAAATGACACGTCAAATCTTGGATGCTTTGATTTTTTTGCCTTATCTAGGCTTCCGAAAACGCTGCAGACTACAAGATGATGTTCGTTGGGTACTCGATGCTCAATTGGAATGAGGTCGGCTGATGATTGAAACTTTGGTTGATGGCAGGGCCATTGACAGCCATCTGACTCTGAAAAGTCTCCTAGATATTAGGATCTTATCCTGACGACTGATATCGTCCAGAAAATCTTCCTTCGTAACCAGATGAAGTGCCCTGTCACTCTGCTTGCAAATTGGGTTCATTAACACGTGGCGAGTGCTCTCACAACACTCTGAAATTGCATTGGGGAAAACGTCTTTCAAACCCAAGTCATTACATGGTGATCTCGTGGCAGGAAATGTGAGACAGTACTCATTGCCTAAGTTGTGCCGTACATTAATCATGAAGCAGTCCACCCAACCAGAAGCGTGAAGAGCGCTCATGCTTCAATATAAATTATATGGCTGGAGAAAGTTTGTCAGCGACCTCTGTAGAAATCTAGCTTGGTCCGTGGCGTGATGTCTATGAAGCCTATAGGATTGCTTAGGAGATAATTCCCACTGCCCCTCTGATACGCATCCACGCCCACAATCATCAGATCTTGCCCACATCTTCTTCGAAGCAGATCGATAAATGCCTCGCAATTGTTCCTTCTCAGGAACAACATAGTAAGGTGGTGCCCTGCAGTGTCAACGTAGCCACTGAACTCCCGTTGCAAGGATGTCCAATGGCTCTCGAATCGGCTTCGTGTAGCTGGTGAACCAAATGTAGATGCATCCTAAGATGTCAGGGCTGAACAGTATTGGAATCGCCAACTCGTCGCTGACCCGAGCGAGAGATTCGCTGATCCGAGAAATGAGCTGATCGTATGTCATCTTGGGGTGAATCATGATCACGCAGGCGTCGTCTACCAAGCGTGTTGAGGCGCCTTTCACCTTTGGTACCTGCTGCCGCGGATTTCTATTAAGACAGAGCTCGACTGCGACCGGAACGGCGAATTCTTCTCGTGGGTCCAATTCGTTAACAGAATCTGTTTCGAACAGATGATGGATTGAATCGATATCACCCTCTGCATGTTGTCCATTTTGTCCATCTATCACGATGTCGGCAGAGTGACCGCTCATCTGAGAATGGTCCTGACTTAGAGCAGAATCGGCGGCTCGAGAGTGGAAATCATTTGAAGGTCTGTTTGAAGATGTGTTTGAAGATGTGCTTGAAGAGTACGAAGTCGATCGATCGCCATGGAGCCAGTACAGAGCATGAAGTCCGCCGCGGAAAAGGCCGTCCGGAACGAGTTTGGGCATAGCGGCTTGTGTTCGATGAGAAATTGGTTTCGAGATTTCTGCTTGAGGTATGCAGAGCAGAATTGAAAAGGTCTTTGGCGGATTGGGTCAATTATATAGAGTATTGTACAGACCACACGACTCTCAATCATGTTTGCTTAAGGTCACTGTCTGAGAGCACACATCATTACTTCAATGACAACAATCAGAAATCGATGAAGCCAGCTGCCACTGGTAGTCACACTACGCTGGCAGGACTACATTACTCCATGGCGGGTTGGCACATGAGGATCTTTTACAGATACACTAGTATAATAGGCCATATGCTCTCAGAGTAAAGGTGATATTGCGACAAATTCAAGTTGCGAGGCAGCCAGCCAATCGCGTCTTGCACCCAACGCCCATCGCAATGTATTACATACAATACAAGAAACAGATCTATCATCGTCACACACGGCCTACTATCTCGAGCCCTCGCCACCTCTCGTTTCGGGCCTCACAACAGAACTGCTCACACTACCACTTCTACTTCCAGCAGTAGAGCCTTCTTCGGCGCTCCTTTCAAGGAAGCCTGTCCACAGGTCTGCCAATGACTCCTTATTCGTGGGCGTCTCAGTAAAGTATTCTGAGGAAAGAGAAGGCGTACTTGGAGTACGGTAGAATGGTGACATGGGTAAACGTAAACTGCTGTTCGACGCACCTGGTCTCGCAAGACCTGCTTGCTCTTTCTGCTCGTCCGTCCAGTTGAGGAGTGATGCTATCAACTGCAGGATCTGGAACTTCTTGGGATCGGAGCGGTCAAGAGCTAGGAAGTGCAAGAAGTGGTTGGTGACAATTTGTCTGAGAAAGTATTAGCATATGCTTAGGTGTTTGTGAGATTCGACCTTACCTGTCGATATTGTCTTCCGGTTTGGCTTTCTTGAGATACCTCAAAGCCTTCGTGAGGTGGTCGTTTAGTATGATTGCTTCATGCCGTAATTTTCCAACCAGAAGATTTTTCTCCTTGATCTCTTTCTCAAAAGGTATCAGACGGTCAACTTCGGTCTGTAGGGCTCCTTTTGATGCCTCCGCTTCAGTGGCTCTAGAATCAGAATCCTGGACAAGCTTCTTAAGAGCTTGGAGCTGCTCCTCGTACGACTCTACCATTTCCCTCAACTCCCTTTTCCGGGATTCTTGAACATCTTGCAGGGCTCTTTGTAGTCCCTCCAGTGTCTGTGACTGACTATCTCTTTCAGACACGGCTTCCTCGTAGGATTCTTTCTGCATCGAGAATTGCTCTTCCAAGTCCTTGATTCTCTCAGCCAGACCTTCTCGCATAGATCTCTCCTCCATAGCCAGAACCTCCCAGTCTCCCATTGCCTCTTTGGCAGCTTCGGCCTCGTCTCTCAGCTGCCTGGTCTGCTGGACTAGATCTTCTCGCTCACTGACCCAGTTCTGCTGGGACAGGTTGTGCCGATTCCTTAGACTGGAAAGCTCTTTCGAGGTTTCGTTGGCTTCTTGCTCTAATCGTTCCACATCACCCTCAAGACTTTTGACATTCTTCTGCAGAGACTCGTTCTGTGATTCAAGCTCTTCAATTTGCTCCTTTGCTTCAGCAAGCTCTTGCTTATCCGCTTTAAGCCTTTCCCCCAAACTCGACTTAATTGTGTTAATGCGCCCCAGAAGCGATTGGTACTGTGTTTCAGCATGGTCCTTCGCAGATTCGGTCTCTTCAAGCTCGGCTCGAATTGTTGAAACTTCCTCCTCATGCTGGCCCTTGATCGTTGAAACTTCCGTCGTATGCTTTGACTCGATGCTTGACAGTTCTTCCGCATGCTGTCCCTTTATTGTCGTTATTTCTTCCGTATGCTTTTCTTGTATGTCTTCTAGCGCCTTTCGCAATTGCTCCACCTCGACCCGGAGAGCTTCTCTTTCCTGCGACATGGCATCAAATCGTAAGCTGGCATCTGAGGTTTCTGATTGCTTCTCTTCTGATCCGCCCAATGTCTGGCGCTGCGCTTGAATTGTCGGTTGTGACGAAGGCTCGACTGCGTGGCCATTGCTCTTAGATTCATGATTGTGACCGTTCGTTTGCACTTTGGTACTTTCCGGGAAAGCGACATCGCGGGGTGTATTCTGCGAACAAAGTCAGAACTCATAGGTCTTCCTCAAGAACGTTCGTGAATTGAACAGGTGTCATTCGTACCGCGGTGGATTGCCCTGAATCCTCGTCACCCTCTGCGTCCCCATTTTCTGAACCGGCATCTTTCCCATTTCCGGGGACTTTGAGTGTTCCTTCAGTCGGCTTCCCTTTGCCCGCCTTTTTCTTCTTGTTGCTCTTCTTTTTGGGGGCTAATCGGAATGTATCAGTAACAATGAACCTGCTGGGCGAATGGGTTGCGAGCTGATGGGAAAAACGAACCTGTGGAAGAAGACTGAGAAGGGTCTGGAGGGGCTACGGCAGACATAGTTAATTCACGTTGAACAACTGTCGATGGTTGGCAAAGAAGTCCAGCGCAGGTACTCGTAATCCTCAAAGCCCAATGTGATCTGAAGCGTATTTGCTCCCTTGCGGTTTAGCGCAGCCCGTGTTGGATCCCTGCCCAGTTGCACGTTTCATTTCTTAGCTCAGTCCAGGCCACGAACTCCAAATCCACACTCAACACCAGACACCGATGCAGAACTTCCAACTCTACAAATCCATCAGTCTTCACCAGCCTGCAATGGGAAAAGGTCAGATCCGAACAAAACCTTTGTAACACACTTATTGCCCCACCTTCGGGATCCCGATCAACGTTTCGAGATGCCCTTGCTCGACAGGTCCACCTCCACGTACAGCCTCGGGTCACTCAGTGACTTGAGAGTCGACCGGTTCGCAATAGTGCGGGCAGCTTAAGGATAGACTGACAGACTCACCAATGGCCGCTGTCACTTTACCAACTAGCATTTGCGTGCTGAGATAGTATGCATTTCTCTGAAAGTCGATGACAACATGCCTACATATATTCATCTGCCTCTGAATTGCTTCAATCAGCAGTTCTTCGCGTCAATCTTACATGAGCCAAGTGTCTCACTTCAAATCCGACTGTTATCTCTTACCTGTCTGAACACTAGAAAATACTTCCGGTATCATTTATTGAGTGATCACAATGGGGTCAAACGAGGTGGACACAAGCAAATATTTTCGATGGGACTCAGGCGTGGAGAAATTTCCACCAGGAGAGGCTGAGGATATCTAGGCCGTTGCGGATATGATCACTGCTATGCAGAAAGCTCAGTTCAACAATCATAGACATATGTACGGTGGTAGGTATAAATAGATCGGCCACTAAAAACATCTTCTGATCTGGCCACCAGGCACTCATGCAAGAACCCAAGGAATTGTCAAAGGCAAGCTGATTGTGGGAGAGCACCCTCCTCATCTCGCCCAATCTCTATTCTCCAAACCAGCCGAGTACCCAATTGCGATGCGATATAGCTCAGAGCCCGGGGACCCACGCCTCGATGACCAAATTCCTCAGCCCCGTGGTTTGGGAATGAAAGTCTTCAATGTACAGGCGAGATGCTCGATATTGTGAAAGACTATCTTACCCAAGACATCGAGTTCAACAGTGCGCCGGTGATCGAGCTTGCAGATGCCAAAACTACAAGAGAAATATTCGAGCTTTGGACAAAGTACGGCGGTGACAAGAAGGAATTATACAAGCATCTTGAAGCGCGCAACGACACCGATCTCCAGAAAGCTCGCGATCAGATCCCAAACAAGCATCTCGAGGTACGCAGTGCATTCTCATATAGAGGCTTGAAGGTTGATCCCCTTGCAGTCAACCCGACAATACTCCCAGACAGCCTACAGGTTTGGCGAGTATGTCATCAGATACTGCCTTGTTCCCTCTGGCGAGACTCAGAAGAAGCGTGAAGATACCGTGAAGCCCGATTCGCACCTAATCACATCCTCAGCGATTGGCTAAAAGAATTCCACAGCAATCATGAAGCAGAATATACGTTCCAGGTTCAGTTTTGCGAAAACCTCGAGGAGCAGCCTGTTGAGTATGCTGGTACGCCGTGGGACGAGGAAAATTATCCTTGGTAGACTGTTGCGAAAGTTGTCATTCCGAAGCAGGATAGTTTTATATCTGTCCGTAAGGCTTTCTGGGAAGATCATATGAGATTGAATCCATAGCATGGATTAAAGTCTCTTCAGCCTTTAGGTTCGCCGAATAGACTTAGAAGAGTCGTGTATCCCGCCAGCAGTAAGCTTCGCCAGGAGACGAATGGAAGGAAGGAAGTGAATTTGACGAGCATCGACCAGATTCCCGATGGAGGATTCATCGATGCATGAGTATTCCTCTGGGTGAATGATTGCACCCTAGCACAGCGGGGATGAATTGATGATACACATGGACAAGGCAACGAGATATGATGCAATTATGAAGGTTCTGCACCCAGTGTAGAATGCAAATGTGACAGTGTAGATGTGTTCTGAACATGAGAGCCATAAAGACAAGACAAGTCAGTCCAACTCCCGACCCTCGAACAATTCTCAGCCAAGAACGAGCCCAACACAAACCATCATTTCTTTATTAGAATTTTGTTGGCACTAAGCGAACCTAATGAAGCATTGAGTGAAAACTCGAGCCATCAGCAGGATTATAAAAGGCGCTTCTTCTGGGCTATTCGTGAATATGACAGAGGCTACAGACAACACAGAGGATACGAAGTAAACTCCATGCTCCATTGCATATCGCAAAGCGATAAAACAATGAGCCAGAACAGGATGTATAGGTGAACGCCTTAAGACTGGAGAAAGAAGAGGGACGATCCGAGAAAATTTTGGTTTTGGAGAGTAAGGGCGCTAAGTCCTAATCAAGCTTAGCAAAGTCAGATGATTCGGCGTTGAAATGAATCTTGGCGCGCGCGACTCTCAACCTCGCTTCCTGCTTCTGTCGGACAAAGCATTAACCATCATCGCCACCTTCGAAATTTGAATTGAAGGCCGGTTCCTGATTTCACTTTTTGTCAAGCTCAACCGCTCGGCGACCATCTAGATCAAAGTCAAAGATCTCAATTGAAGCCTTCATCATATCTCCTCTCCGACCTTGATTGTGGCGACCAATATGGCGGCACATACTTACGTCTCACCTCTCAAATCAGGCACATCTGGAATATCCCCTGTGAAGATGAAAGCTTCCCCAGCCAGAATAACTCCCTCCAAGGGCCCAACACCTAGAAAACGCAAAGCAGTTCAATCCTCTCCACCATCCACTTCTAACGGCCAAGTTGAGCAAGGCTTCTTCGCTGCTCTCGCCTCAAATGAAGCACAAGCCGGCCTTGTACCATCATCAAAAGCCAAGCGTCAACGCAAGAAGAAGACCGAGGGTGAAGGCGAGGAACCAGAAGAGAAGCGTCTCAAGAGATTCAGATCCAAAGCTCCAGTCTCGTATATGGAACGCTTGCAGCGCGTGACTTCGCAGCGGATGTTCTTGATCGATCGAGAGAAAGTCGTCGGTGAGGATGGAGAATGTCCAGAGGAGAAGTTCGATATTGCTGGTTCGACGGGCAATATTTATCAGGTCACTATTTGTAGGGTTCCAAGATGTACTTGTCCGGATGCGGCGAAGGGCAACCAGTGCAAACATATTATCTATGTGAGTCTACTCTGATATCCTGTTTAGGATGGGAACTAACAATCTGTAGGTCATGGTCAACGTCCTGAAAGCGCGGGAGGACCTGGCTTACCAGCTTGCACTTCTCAGCACGGAACTGGTAGAGATTTTTGCCAATGCTCCAGTCACGCCTCAATTATCTGATGGTGCTCCTTCATCTTCTACTGATACTGGTGGATTCCGCAAGCCAATCGAAGGCGATTGTCCAGTCTGCGTCATGGAGTTCAATGAGAGTGACAAGTCCGAGGAGATTTTGTGGTGCAAGGGCGCGTGTGGAAATAACATTCACCGACATTGCTTCGAGCAGTGGGCGAGGAGCAAGCCCGGTAGGATCCTCTTTGCATTCTGAGATACAGAGTTGGAACTTCGCCGTAACGATTCATATGAAACTAACATCTCGCAGGGCCAGTTAGATGTGTTTACTGCCGAACACCATGGAAAGGTGACGAGGAGAGCATCAAGCGCATTAGCAAGAGCGGAAAGGTGAACGAAGAAGGCTACGTCAATGTCGCTGGTGAACTTGGCCTTGGTGGTCAGCGTGACATGAGCACGTATCACCAGTACTGGGTTCGACGTGAGTTTGGTGGCGGCTACAGTTAGGTGGCTTAGGGATTTGGGAGTGCTTGTACGAGACAACGGTACTTTAAGATATGTGTTTGGGATGAGGACGACGGGATGAGATGATAGTGGGATAAGGCGTTGCTTGGAAATACCCATTTGCTTTTGGGGTGGGGAAGTGGGCTTGTGAGAGAAGTATGATGCGGTCGCTTTGAGGTGGCTACAAAAAAGGAATGAAGCCTTGGGGGCAGGAACGTTCTTGCTCCTATCTTGACACGAACCAAGCTGCTACGACACGAGATGAAATCAGATTAAATAGAGCCATGGCAGGGACCACCGCTATACTCCATTATTGATATAATCTTAAACGCCGGACTTTTGTATTAGTATTTGCCTAGACTTGGCGTCTAGAAGGCTTTCTTGCCCTCAATTTCGAACACGTCTCCGGACATTGAGCTACCACTGTAAGATCTTAAGCTAGGTCTGAGTTCTAGTGTTGACTTTCCCGAATCTCCAAGCGAGGCCGCGTGATTTACACGATCTTCCCCTTGTTGACAACAAAGCCTTCCAGAGCAGCTACAACCAGTCAGCAAATCACTCAAAGGACTATTTCAGTACATCATGACTTACAGATAGCAGCCCAAAGCCTATTCTCCGCCTCTGGGAAAACCAAGCTCCTCGGACTATAGAACACCTCATCAGCCACCTCCTCGGGATGCCTTGGCAAACAATGCATGAACTTCCAGCCCTCCTTCGCACCACCCCTCTTCGCCAAATCGTTCGTAATCTGATATCCCGCAAAAGCTTTCAACCGCTTCGCAGTTTCCTCTTCCTGCCCCATCGACACCCATGTATCCGTCACAAGGATATCCGCATTCTTGATAGCTTCTTCTGGGACATTGGTCTCTGACAGTTTGCCGGGCGAGGAGACGCCTTCTGTGGAGGAGAGGATGATGTCACGCATGCGCGAGGGGATCGTGTAGCCTTTTGGCGCAGCGACGGAGATGTCTACGCCAAGTTTCAAGGCGCCAATTGCCAGGTCGAAAAGCACGTTATTTGCGTCTCCTACCCACGCGATCTTCAGACCTTCCAGACCCAAACTCGAAGCTCCAGCTCCTGATGAAGAAGGGAACGCTTCGTGGATTGTAAGGAAATCAGCAATTGTTTGGAGAGGATGGTAGTCTTCTGATAGGGCGTTGATGACGGGTACGGAGGAGTGCTTTGCTAGATCTGCGACGTCGGAGTGAGGGCCTACGCGGGCGACCATGCAGGATGTCATGCTGGAGATGACGAGGGAGGTGTCGTAGAGGGATTCGTTGACGCCGAGCTGGATGTCGTCTTTGCCGAGGAACATGGGGTGGCCGCCCATTGTTGTTACTGCTGCTTCGGTTGAGACTCGTGTACGTGTTGAGCGCTTATTGAACATCATTGCGATGGTCTTGCCCGAGAGGGCGCCTTGGAGATGGGAGGGTGTGGACCCGGATTTGATAGCGGTCTTGGAGGAAGAGGCATTGCGGACGAGGGTGGTGAGTTCGGCGGGTGTGAGGTCTGCGATGGAGAGGAGATGGCGAGGTGCGAAGGGGGAGGTGAGTGGTGTTGCTGGCGAGGGAGCGAGAGAGTAGTTGCGTTTGGAGGTGCATTTTGAGAGCTGTTGGAGAGCTGCTCGAGCTGGACGGAGGTGGGCTGTTGACGGCATCTTGCTATTCGAGTCAATTGGCTTGATTGCGATTCAATTCATAGAAGCAAAAAGACACAAGTAGAAGTGGAAGTAAAGCAAGATATACTTGTGTGAGTTGTGAGTCAGAAGATGGAATCTGAGATTGTGAAATCCACCTACAGTAAGTATCTGAAAGTCTCGTCAAGAAATTTTGCTCACTCCATGTGAGTCTTTGAATCCCGCACCATGCAGATGCGCAGCTGGTGGGTGGTGGCATGCATTTGCAGGCATGTTTTAGCGTGAGGGATTGGCCCAATGATCGCTTCCGGATTGCTTCACTCAGTGTCCGGTTTCACTGTTTCAGGAACGACGAACGATGAACTGACACAACTATGACAAAAGCACAGAGTTGCCATCGTGAACCTTGATATATACCTTCGTTGAACTTGTCCTCGAAACTTAGAAGTCACAAAACCAATACTGTTGAAATCACTGCCGATGCTATCATCGGATCAACTTTTCCGGTTCCTTGATCCATCAACAACTCACAATCAGCGCCAAGGCATGGGTGGCGAGCTAAGATAGGTACCAACGCAATCATCCCCAGCCTCAGCTCTCCATCATCGCATCAACACACGACGGCCAACATCGGACACAACATAGCTCACATAAGTATCTCGAGGGCGCTGGGCGTCAATAACACCATTTGGACAGCTTCACGACCTCACATCCTCAACAATGTCAGATAATCCCTCATCACCGCTGCTGCGGCCGAGCAGCTCATCACGACCCACCTCGAAGCAGTCCGGGGAACCCCTCGAGAATACCCCTCTCTTATCACGAATCGACAGCGCTCCAAGATACGATGGAGAATCAAACCACGAAACGAGCAGACGACCGTCGCCTGCAACAAGATCGTTACGCACGATTCAAAATGGCGGATCTATCAGGTCAACGAAGGGCGATCGCAGATGGCCGACTGTCGTCGCCATCATCACTCTAGCCTTGGTTGCAGTGGTCATCATACTTGGTGCCTTCTTTGCCCCGGCAGTGGTGCAAGAATACGCCAAAGAAGCACTTGTCATCGAACCTACGAATCTGTCGATAGACTCATTTACAGCAAGCGGGGTCAGAGCTCGTGTGCAGGCCAACTTCCGTATGGATGCTTCAAGGGTTGGCAGCAAGAATGTTAGGAATATCGGACGATTCGGAACTTGGGTTGCTCGGAAAGTGGAGAGCGAGTCATCGAAAGTTGAGGTCTATCTCCCAGAATATGGCAATATCCTTGTTGGAACTGCCGCTGTACCACCTGTCGTGGTTGATATTCGAAATGGGCATATCACCGCGATCGATTTCCTCACTGATCTTGAGCCTGGAAACATCGAGGGTATTAGGCAGGTTGCGAATGACTGGCTCGAGGGTCGTTTGGGCCAAATCAGGTTATTGGGCAAAGCCAATGTTGGCTTAAAGTCTGGAATCTTCCCGTTGGGAACCCAGTCCATCACCGAATCGCTGGTTTTTGAAGGTCAATCTCTCTATCGTTCCTTTGCATCTTTGTATCTTGGAGAGAAGACATTGGGTTAAATTGATGGCTTCTACTTAAGACTATTTGTACTCTGGGGCCCAAATCTAGTCTGATAGGTCTCTTAGACACATAAGGGTCTCTTGTGTCTTCAGATAGTACTATCAAACCGAATCTTAAGCTAATTCTTTCTTCAGGCAACGACCTTCCCGCTATTCCACAGTATAATATTACCCGCCTTAACTTCCGAGACGTACCTATTTCCACTGGTGGCCGCCGTGGTATGGCTGCGGACGTCTCACTGGCTCTGACAAATTCGTACCCTGTCAAACTCACAATCCCACCGCTTGGTTTCGACATCCTTGTTGAGAATTGCAATTCGAATGACAATTACATCAAACTTGCTGATGCGACAACTGGTACTATCGATGTCGAACCATATTCTGACGTCAAGGTCGATGTTGGAGGCATTGTTCGAGAGATCCCAAAGACTCTCGTTCAGGCCTGCCCTCATTCTCGCGATTCACCGCTTGACCTTCTCCTTGGAAAATACATCCATGGCAACAACACCACGATCTTCGTGCGAGGTTCAAGTTCGCCTGACACCGATACTCCCGAATGGATCACCAAGATCATCTCTAGCGTTACTGTTCCAGTTCCTTTTCCTGGCCACAGTTTCGATAAAGTGATCAAGGAGTTTTCTCTCACAGACACGGAATTTTTCCTCCCAGATTCCTCTGCCAAGCCAGGATCCGATGAAGAGAACCCTCAGATCTCAGGAACCATCGTCGTGACCGCCGGACTGCCCAAAGAGATGAACTTTGGAATCAATGTCACTCGTGTGCGAGCTAATGCCGATGTGTTTTACAAGGGCAAGAAGCTTGGTGTTCTCAACCTTCACAAATGGCAAAAAGCCCAATCAGAGAGAATCGAGCCAAAGGATGGAGAGGACGCCGCGCTAAGAATCAAGTCTCGAATCGAACATGCACCATTGAATGTCACCGACGACGATGTACTTACAGACATCCTCATGTCTCTCTTCATTGGCAACCGAATCACGCTCAAGGTCGTAGCGCTTGTCGATGTCGAGGTGTCCACTGTGTTAGGGGAGTTTGTTGTCAAGAAGCTCCCTGCAGAGGGAGTCGTTCCTGTGAAACGTTAGAAACCGTTTTAATTAGTCAGGTCGACCGCACCGAAGCTGACGAGATTTTTATGCAGCGATCTCTAAGGGTGGCGACTTCAAACATTTCATGCCTCAAGTCGGTAATTTGAAGGTATTGAGCACCAGCAGAACCTCTCTCGACCTTGAAGCTCGCGTCAATTTCACAAACCCCACGGAATACAGCGCACAGATACCCTACTTCAACATTCATATCCTTAACAATGGTTCCGTTATTGGGGACGCTACAGCGAAAGACATCACAGTCATACCCGGTAACAACACCAATATTCTCGTTCAAGCGACCTGGGACCCAACTAGATTTGGCGGCAGGAAGGCAGCAAAGATTGGGCGAGAGCTTCTCTCACAGTACATTTCTGGATTTAACACAACCCTGACATTCCAAACCCACAAAGATTCCATCCCACACCAGCCAGACCTCGGCGAAGCACTCAGCCAATTCCATATCGAGATACCTACTCCAAGACTCAACACAAACGGTCCCGACAGCGACAAGCCGCACTTCATAGACGACGCAACTTTCCATTTACTGTCTTCGACCGCAACTTTCACGCTCATTTCACCACTGCAGTACAGCACTATCTACATTGAAAACATAAATGCGACTGCTTTCTACAACCATACCGAACCAGTTGGCCAGATTCTCTACGACCTGCCTTTCAAAGTCCCTCCTGGAGCTAGCGAGAGTCCTAACCTGCCGGTTGATTGGTCGTTTGATTCTGTTGGATATGAGGCATTGAAGAATGCTTTGGGAGGGACCCTGAAATTAGATGCTAAGGGAACGGTGCAGATAAAACTAGGGCAGTGGATAGAGACTGTTTGGTATGTAGGGTCTGGTATCGGTGCTAGCGTCAGGTTTTGAGTGGCATGAAATGGTAATGGATCTATGAATGAAATGTAAATACGGGGCTTTGGTTGGGGTTTTGGGAATAAGCAGGCGTCAGGAAGGAATGGGTATGAAGGCGTTTGGAGAAATCAGTGCGAACGCGATTGTATAGAATACATAGAAGCAGATCTTTCTTTCTTCTAAATCAATCTATCCTGCACGTGCGCGTGAATTCTTCGCTTTCATTTCGCCAGCTGCTGAAATAGATACAAGCGCAGACGCAGTGAACTCATAATAGAGAAAGAGAGATAGGAGGAATGAGATAGACGCCAACTCCATCCATATTCAGAAACCAATTTTTTGCTATCCATCCACGTGAGTAGAATCCAGACCATTTCCTTCTAAGCTAAGTAATTGATTTATCCTGGAGGAAGAACACTAGCGTCAACGATCTCGTCGGCGTCTTTGATGAGCTCGGCTTCGTTGGGGCCGTAGAGAGGGGAGCGGGGAAGGGCCATGAGACCCGTGCGTGCAGATTCGAGGATGCCGAAGGGGGAGATGAGCTTCATGAAAGAGTCAATACGGGTAGGCTTTGCGGACCTGTGTTTTGGGTTAGTCGTAGTTCTTTTTTGGGCCAGGATGGGGGAAGAGCAGGGTGGCAGGACTTACACCTCAACAATACAGCTGTTTGTGCTGATATCCAAAACCTTACCACCGAACTGATGCGTAAAGTAGGTAATGGACTTCAAATGCTCATGCTTCAATCTCAATGCCTGACTCAGAGCAAGCTTGCTAGGGTGGAAATCACTCGACTCCGAGTTCCTCTGAGCCCATTCCTCGCCCTCCGCGACCTCCTCCTCACCACCCGTAATCTCCCTATGATGAGCCATCAACTCCTCAAAGTACTCAGGACCCAGGATATTGATCTTCGCAAGTAACAGCTCCCGCTGGACCAGAGGCGCAGTAGTGTAGTCCAGAACAGCCCAGACTGGTACCAGGTCCTCCAATTGGCGACGGGCCTGCTCGACAACGCCATCTTGTCCGGACAGCACGATCGTCATGCGGGACAAGTCTTCGACTTCGGTATTGCAGACGACGAGGGAGTCAATGTTGAAGCCGCGCGCTGCGAGGATACCCGACACGCGGGAGAGCACACCGGGCTCATTCTGCACGAGACAGTTCAGGATATGCCGTTTGGGCGGTGCGCTGGAAGGTGAGGGTGTCTCGTAGAGGATGTTGGAGACGGCTGCTTGAGCAGACCAAGATGGAGGTGCATCGGAGGTCGGGAGAGGATATACGCGTCTGTGGAGGGCTTTGTATGCGAGTGCTGAAGTGGAGGAGGCTGTCGATTCGGCGCGGTGATGTTGGAGGGGAGCGAGCAGCGAGGAGGTTGTTCTGGAAGAGCGAATTGCTCGGGTGGGAAGCGCAAAGAGAGCTTTTCTTGAAGCCATTGTGAGAATCGGGAAGCCACTGATGGCTGCAATTGTTGTTCTTTGAGTCTCCCTCCCTCCGTGGTTCTCAATTGAGAAGTTCAAAGACGGTGAGTCAGGTTGAACAAACGAGGGCATTCAGGATGACGGGAGCGAAGTCGCAGTGAACAAATTCGCTAAAAGTCCCCAGTTTTTGCAGGCACTTGGCTCGAGCTTACGCTAACGAGCACCCTTGTCCTTTCTAGAAAATCAGCCTCATTCGAACAACCAATCTGCATGACCGAGGATCAGTCCAACCTTGCCAACTATCACTCTTTTACAGAACAATATTCTTTGCGTCGCAACCACCGCAGTCGCGCGCATTCCTTCCTTTGCTGAAGAACACAGGACACAAGATGGACGATACAGAGAGACGCACGGCTAAGCGCTCACGATTCGATCAAAAGGAGCCCGCGAGGAATTCGAGATTCGACCGACGCTCACGCTCTCCTCCTGCTGTCAAGCCCGCCGAGTCGAGACGTAGCAGAAGCCCTCTTGCAAGAGATTCTGGTAGTCCAGCGCCGGAGGCGAAGAAGCCATCTGCGGATCCAGCGGCTGCTGCAGGTACAGAGCGCATACACCCTCACATCTTTGCGACACCCGCTGACATTTGTCTTCTAGCTGCGGCGGCTGCGAGAATCAACGCTCAGATCCAAGCCAAGAAGGGAATTCAACATGTCGATGTTCCTCCGATCCAATCTACCCTGAGCCCAGCTCCAAAGTCGGCATCTCCAGCTGCTTCGGGATCAGGCAACAGCGCAGCCTTGGTCAACGGTGAGATGTATATCGCAGACGGTGATTACATACGCGATATTGAGGTCAACGACTTGCGAAACCGCTATACACTGACCAAAGGTTCTACACAAAAGATGGTAAATACTCCTTGTGTTAATATTCCACTGATACATCAGGCTCTTCTCTACCTCGATATAGCAAAGTTTGCAAGCAGACAGAATCCTTCATTCCCGTTTCATTTTTCAAGCAAGTCAAAGCAAGCAAGCAGGCAGGCAGCGCGAAAAGTATTCTATGTCCAAAATACTGCGAGAAGCAAATTTTTGTATTGGGGATTTTCAAGCTTACCTTCAAGCGCTATAGCACTACTACTCACTACTACAAACCCTCATTGGCATCTGCTAACTCCCGCTGCGTGACATATAGATCAAAGAAGAAACCGGTGCTGGTACGCTATACCTACCTATCAACTTACCATTTTATAGAGTTCTCATGTTGACTTTTTAAGATGTCACTACGCGTGGAAATTACTACCCGGACAAGAGCATGGCAACGGCCGCTGTAAGTACTCTGTCTCTTGATAGTGAAGAGCCTGCTGATTTGATGACCAGAATCCACCACTTTACCTCCACGTCACGAGCACGTCCAAGCAGGGCCTCGAGCAAGCTGTTGCGAAGATTGAGGAACTAATGCAACAGGAGCTCCCGAATTTAGTTGATGAACGCCGTTTCAGACGAAGAGAACCAGAGCAAGTTGAGAGAGACGAATTCGGCAGAGTAAGTAGCTCGCTAGCCACGAGTGATCTTCATTGACCTTGAACAGCGCAAATGGCCCGAGGAGAAGATTCCTATTGACTTTGAGCCCATCCCTGGCTTCAACCTTCGTGCTCAGGTTGTTGGTCATGGTGGCATTTATGTCAAGCATATTCAACAGGAAACTCGCTGTCGTGTACAGATCAAGGGACGTGGTTCTGGATTCATGGAGCATGGCACCGGTGCTGAGAGCGATGAGCCCATGTACCTGCACGTGGCGTAAGTTCTCAGGAAACTTCGCCCAGAAATCTACTGACTTTAACAGTGGCCCTGATCCAAATGAAGTCCAGAGGGCAAAGGAACTCTGTGAAGACTTGCTGAAAAATGTTAGAGAGCAGTACGAAGAGTTCAAAAACCGACCTCAACAGCAGCGTGGCTATGGTGGTAACACTGGATATGGAGGCGAGCGAGGCTACGGAGATCGTGCCCCAGATCGATCCAACTCTTACGGTGGGCGTGACAATTCGTATGGCGGACGCGACAACGGCGGTGGGTACGGTGGAGGTTACAATAATTCTCCAGCACCAAACTCGGGCGGTGCTATGAGTCCAACTACCCCTTCTGCACCTGGTGCTGGAAGTCCAACCGCAGCAGCTGACTACGCAGCCCAATACGCTCAGTACTATGCAGCTCAAGGTGGCCAAGCAGGTCAAGATCCATATGCAGCCTATGGTGGATATGCCGCATACGTCCAGTATTACCAGGCCTACATGGCTCAAGTCGCTGCAGCTCAACAACAACAAAGCCCACCCGGTGCTCCTGGTTCCGCTCCTCCACCACCACCTTCCGAGGCACCTCCTCCGCCACCTCCTGGAGGCGCTCCTGGAAGTGGATACAATGCTGTGGGTACTTCTCCAAAGCTGCAATATCCAAGATACTGACGAATGACAGGTTCCTCCCCCACCTGGAATTTAATTGGATCCCAAACATGCTAATATTTTCGATTTTCTCCTCTCCACATTCTATGCTCGCATTGCTCTGGTAGAAGCAGGGAAAAAAGGGCAGGATATTTCACGCAATAGAAAACAGTGTCTCTCATTCTCACAGAACTGATCATAGGAACGCAGTCAGTCAATAAGGTCTATTATAGCCAAAGCGTCTGTCCAATCTTCAGATCCTACTTCGGGTTCCTCTTCGTCCTTGTCCTTGAACGTGAGTCGTTGTCCATAGGAAATGCACAACTCTTCTCCTGCCTTGATATCTCGAAGTGTGATGTACGTGACGAGGAGGTTCTTGACGTCTCTGTCCCAGCCAACATTCTGGTGAAGTGTCGAATGGTTGAACATGCTGCCAAGTCCAAGAATGACTGCTTGGGTAGTTGTGGGAGATTTGGCAGAGTTGGTGTTGCCTTGGGCATTGGCTTCAGAAGGAGGTGTGTATGGCCAGTTGCTGCGCTTTGTTAGCAGAACTCTCCCTCCCTTCCTATCATGTGATACGAACTATGTGTAATTGTACAAATTCGTCTTCCTGATATGCTCCTCGTTCTCAACTGGATCCAAGACCAGGACAGGTGAGACCTCAAGCACTGTCCTTCCCGGAATATCCTTGCTAGCAAAAACTCCTCTTCCTATTTCTCAAATTCGTTAGTAAAATCCAAGTATAGAGACTTTGGCAATGAAGAGGCAATGTTACTTAAACGCACCTTTTGGTGTATCCATGACCAGGACTAATCCCTCGGCCCTCTTCAGCGGAATTCCAGCATCCAAACTTTGAACCCCCTGCTTTGCATCCTCCATCTTGCCAATTTTTAGACCCTTGCTCGAATTTGGATCTGTGGAGGAGGGGCTCGATTGTTTTGGATTCAGTATTTTCTAACTGGGAAAGCGGTGTATGCTTGGCATAGGCAGAATCGCGTGCTAGTAGCTGCAGCACGGCCTCGTTTCGGAATCATTACTGATTCTCGAGCTCTGCAAGACCAAATTGAAAGCTATATTGCAGGATCCTTAAGTTGGACTCTCCGTACTTTGAGGCGGATATATGCCGTGAAAGCACTGCAGATATGTCACACCAAAGGGGCGGCTCAACAGTCGACAGTATCAAAGAACCCCATTCCGTTTCCCTCAAAGTTCTGAGGTAAACAGTCCCTTCATCCACGCTGTATTTTCCCTCTCTAACACCTGAATAGACTCTCCCGCCCATCCCTCTCAGTTCAGCACCCCCTACCAACGCCCTCGCCCTCGCCCTCGCCCTCCCCTAAAGTCTCCCAAACCAACTTCCCAACACCCTCTGCCTCTCTAGCCTATCCCTCCTCCAAACCCGACCCGTTCATCCTCTCACCTCTCCTCACTCTCCCGCCCGCCTTCGGCAGCGCCTATGTCGGCGAAACATTCTCCTGCACGCTCTGTGCAAACAACGAAATTCTGCCAGGCTCAGCAGCAGCCTCAAAAGTAATCACCAACGTACGGATCGAAGCCGAGATGAAGATCCCTAGCTCAGCTGTACCCATACCCCTCATCCTCGGCCCGGAAACAACACCACCTAATACTGAAGGAGAAAAGAGTGAAGAAGAGGAAGATGCAAAGAAAGAAGCCGAGAAAGACAAGGAGCATAATGGCGTAGATCTCGATCTGGGGAAAAGCCTACAGAAAGTCGTCAATTTCGACCTCAAAGAAGAAGGTTCTCATGTCCTGGCTGTCACAGTCACATACTCCGAGACGACGCCCACAAGTGGTCGGATCCGCACATTTCGGAAATTATATCAGTTTGTCTGTAAAGGGTGTATGGTAGTGCGCACGAAGACAGGCGATTTACCTTCTGGTACAGGAGAGAAGGATGGCAGGAAATGGGCGCTGGAAGCTCAGCTGGAGAATTGTGGGGAGGAAATAATTACCCTTGATATGGTTGTTTTGGAAACGAGGGAGGGTTTTAGGAGCCAAGGGTTGAATTGGGAGGTTGTGGGCCCTGGGGAGGAGATGGAGAGGCCGGTGATGATGCCGGGGGATGTGCAGCAGGTTTGCTTTTTGGTGGAGGAGGTGCTGGGTGGTGAGGAGGGGCCGGAGCCGGTTGATGGGAGATTAGTGTTTGGGATATTGAGTTTGGGGTGGAGGGGGACCATGGGAAATAGGGGGTTTCTGAGCACAGGTGCTCTGGGTGCGAGGGTGAAATGAAGAGGCACTGGCTAAATCACTCCAGTCTTCTTTTTGGTGGCTGTAGATAAACCCCGGGCATTCTGTTTCGCTGACAGAATGTTCAGGCATTCTGGGCATACCTGCTAAGGCCTCCAGGCAATTCGATCCGAGCGAGACAGTGTATCGAGATTGAGGGCAGGGCTCTGAAAGCCCGGATGCTAAAGAAGAGCAGAAGGGCACGACAACCAGCATCTATTTGTCAATGTGCTCGAGCTTCTGGCCATAGATGGTCAGTCAGGAATTCTGTACATTACCATGAGAGCCTTTGATGCCACAGTTGCTCTGCTGTACATCAAATGGACATCTTCAGCAGTTTCCTCTAGATTCAGATCATGGAGGTCATATTTTCGTACCATGACAATCAATAGATCTCATCCCAGCCGCAATGTATTGATATTCCATACTCTTGAATTTTCTTAGCAGCGATATCGCCGATTTCTCCTCAACATAGGTTTCTTCGAACACTCCATATAGAATAGCAAACTTCTTGACCACCTATATGAAGATCGTCTTCTAGCATTTGTCCAACGTCCGTTGGGGTTTCCCAATATCATGGTCCGCATCTACTTTTTGAAAACGGAATATTGGCTTAAAATAAGCTGCACTTTCAGTCCGGTGTTGTCGGTGCTCTGATGCGATGCACGAGAATAAAGAGCGCAAGTAATATCTAATAATGTTGCAGAAATCTTTGCTTCTCAACAATCCACGTAATGCTCTTTCACTCAATTGTAATTTTGGGAATACCATTCACATCTTCAGCCATGACAGGCAAGGATATTGACACAATCAGCGCCTTCGAGCACATTGAGCTGCGACTGTGCCATGCTTGCTCTTACAGCAGTTACAATCAATCGTGCTGGCTCTTACGTGTCACATGAAGTTTAGCGTAAATGCTCATTACATGCCAAGTTGTCCTATGTAGCAGTGGAGAATGATTCCTTGCTCACGTCGAGAAGCCTCAATGGCATCGTGCACTCTGAAAGCTCACCGATAACATTTTTCTTGCCCAAATCGATCGCTATGATTGCTATGATCTCACAAGTGAAACAGTACTTGAAGTTCCATAGTTTGCAGTCATACTATGTACATCTCTTCTGCAGGGCAGAGTTCGGAATGGCGATATGCTTATGGACTTGAGTTTGGAGGTGACTGGGATGTATGTATTCTGCAGCTCGAGGGAAAGGGCCCAGCTAGCAATGGTCCGAGATACTGCTATCTCTATAAATCGAGCCACAATCTATGTCTTGTTCAGAGTGCCTTTTATCTGACTCATCAATAGAGTGCAGATAATTTTGGAAGTTCCACCCACCCACCATGAGTTGGTCAGGCGCCAAGACTTTTAAGCGAAATCAACAAAAATAACAAGACTGCGACCGAAAAAAAAAAAGAAAAAAAACATTCAGCCACTGGCGGCCACATCAACGCATAAAAATACAGAAAGAGAAAGAAAGCGTAAAGAGAGGAGGGCAAAATGGCAAAACTCAACTGGAAGCTCAACTCTCGGATGCGAGTGAGGTTCCAATTTACAAACGTAATGTAATACGTTTTCCGACTCGATCCGCCGATTTTGTAGTGTTCGTAAACGCTGAAGCTGAAGGAAGAACACCGCTTTGGCCTGAACCATACTGTGGCGGCCCACGGATGTAAGGGATTTGCTTATTTGATTCTATGTTGTTGTCAGCGGTGAGCGTGGTTTTGCCGAGGAGCGAGCGTGGCGGCTGCGGTGGCTATGGTTTGGGGAATGTCGTGGGTAGCGAATGGATTTCTCTCTTCTATATGGGAAGAAGTCTCTATGGGAATCTTAGGTAGACTCTGGAAGGACAATGTATTTCTTACATTCCCAATTATGGCCTGGATGGTGTCTGGTGGTATGTGATCCGGACACTTTTTTTTCTTTTTCACCGCGTACAAACGAGACAGGATGGCCCCCAGATCCAAGCACACACTCATGGGATCTTTGAGAGGTTTTTTGAGCATCAGAATTAAACGAATGTTCTAGGCTCGTAAGAGTGCTTTAACACGAGTTGACATAGCAGTTCTTGGGTTTTCTCAGTAAAGACCTGTGTCTCTTGGAGAGAACAACATTGAGCACAGGCTCATTTTCGCAGTCTGTTCATCCTGTCTTCAATTTGTACGCCTGATAACACTCCAAAACCGACTAGAGCCAGCCAAATCCACCAATTTAAGCAATTTACTGCTCCAAATTCTCGTCAACTGCCTTTACCTTCCCTTTGCCCGTTCCGCATCCCGCCTTCCTCCTCTCAACCTCCCTCATCAATCCCTCCATGTTCCTAATTTCCTCCTTCTCCTTCCTGATCAACTCCCCAATATCCTTATTCAAGGTCTCAAACTCCTTATCCATACGCAATAGCTCCTCTTTCTTCTGAATTGTGTACAGACGCTTGGCCTCTTGGTGCATCTTATCCATCTTCTCCTCATCATCCTGGAAAGACTTGGATCCTTGGGGCTTGGCTGGGACAGTCTTAAAAGACGTTGGAAGATCATGAGTAGCAGACACAGATGGACCGGCTTCAACATGCTCCTCAATGGGATCCGGACTGCTCTTGGCCGTGCTCTTGTTCGTGTTTCGGATGCTGACATCGGGCTTGACCTTGGAACCATGAATCTTGACGTCGTCGTAATCCTTCTTCTTGGGCAATGAGCAAGCCATACTGAACGATCCTGCCTTCTCATGTAAGAATGTGACGAGTCCTCCATCATTCCCAGACTTGGGCATCGATACGGCGACGGTTGGTGTGGACTTGTTGGGGATGAACTTCTTCATTTTCAAGACTATCAGTATTAGTATATGTCTTCTTCTCGTCATCTGCGAGTATGGAGACCGATATCTACCTCTCACTGGAGTGATGACTTATAACAAGTGATGATTCTTGTTGGAGAGCGAATTTCGTGATGACAGCACGCGTCTGAGGAAAGCGGTTGCTAGAGACGGATAGCTTGAACTCGTCTTTTGGTGCCAGAGATCAATGAGATGACTGTGATGTCTTCAAAGCTCAATCGACGTTGTACGGGTTCAAATTCATAGGAAAAGTGATCGAAGAGAGTGACTATGTAAGATGTCGTTTCGTTGTTGAAAAGAATGTTGCAGGGGGGTAAACATGCCATGGCCGATATCTGGTGCCTTGCCTAGCTTGAGGAGTACAATTCACCAGAATTGTTGTCTTTACTGGAATTTAGGGCCAAAATTTATTGGCGATTAGGCTCCAATAGCTACCACTGGAATTTGGAAGCATTTTGTGTGAATATATAGATTCAGAGCTACAGCTAAGGATCACATCAGGGATCGAAAAGTTACAACGTGATGAAGGGCGATACACCGCACATGTTATGAGAGCGATGGTTTAATGATCTCATAGTCCTACTAGCCCCAACGTCTGTGAAGGAAGCAATTGCTGCTGGAAATACTCAACTTTGCTACAACATTCTTCTGTTGTTATCATACTGAACCAACAGAGCAGTCTGTCTGTTCCACATCGTACATTAGAGTTCAGTAACAATACAATCCGTTCTTTGACAATTTCTAATCCTGCGAAGTCTTGTGCTATATCAATGATCTCTCTGTGCACCTATTCGTGGTATTGGAATCTGCTTTCTTGCGAAACGGATCTTGGCGTTGACTTCGGGTCTTGGAAGAGAGACATATCTAGGTGTGATAAAGCAAACAGGATATTTTGGGGGATTTGCTGGCCCAAACTCGTTCGTTTCATTGACAGTGTTTTTGGCATTGGCGAATCGTGTGGTGGAGCTTGGAGATGAGGGAAGATATGAAGCTATATCTGTATCCGACATGCCAATGCCAGAATCCCTCCTTGGAGGCTTCTTGTGGCCTATACCTGCTTGCCTGGATACTGTATGCTCTGATCCGTCCGTTTGGAATTTCGAAACGTTGATAGGTACTCCTCCAAGCCTTGAAATGGTCGCATTGATATTTTTGATTTCTGCCAGAAGAGCTTTCTTCTTCTGATCCCAGGCCTTGTATCGTTGCCACTTGATCTTTTCATAAATACTTGTCAGCAAAAAATCCGTCAAGAGTGGCAGTTGCTCGAAAGGTTCAAAGTGTGATTGTAGATCTCCGCCATCAAGTTGTACGAACCTCGTTTACATGTTGATCTCCAGAACGATTGAAAAGATATGTATTGACGCTCTGTTTTAGTGCAACCCATTGCCCGTAGACTTCTTCGAACATCTTTGGATTATCTTTGCAAATTGGATTCTCGTATTGGATTCTTTTGAGTAGGTCGAGTCCCACGTCTGCTGCCTTCTGAATGATTTTGAGGTCAGAATCGTTGTTAAGAAACTGTTGTTCTTCTGTGACGAAGTCCCTGTACTTGTTAGACAGACGTAAGATTCAATGAAGGTATTAGGCTTGCTTACGTCTCGCTGTTGCTTATCTTCAGACGTTCTTTTTCCAGCTCTGAAAGCTGTATCAGAAGGTCCGACCTTCGCATATTGGCCTCCAATATCTGCAGCCTTGACTTTTTCACAGTCACCAAGCTATCCTCCGTAATATATTCGATATGCTCCACGGTAGCTTGATTATCGCCCCCATTCGAGAAACGTGGTTTAAGCGGAGGCGTTCTGGCCATTCTCGGCTTGGCAGCTGTACATTCGTGTGGCTCGCCTTGGGACGGTGACAAAGAGCCCTTCGATATTTCTGGCGACGAGCTCAAGGACATTTGCTCGGAAGGGCTAAGCCATTCGAGAATTTTGTCTGGTGTCGGGTCGCTTGGCAACTTTGGCAACTCTGGGCGAAGAGACGCTTGAGAAGGAGTCGTTGCAGATTCTGCCTCGGAAGTCAATTGCTCTTGTAGACGTCTCTTCGCCAGTCTCGCTGCTGTGGCAGCAAGCGGATTCTTCATGACCGTGCCATCTGCCGGGTCCTCGCATGCTGGCTTCTCGAATATGATGAGGGGAGCAAGTGCTTCGTCCTTGGAAAGCTCGTACTTCTCGCGTTCGGGTGATGGCTGAATCTTCATGGTCGGAGCTGAAGATAGCAAATTGTACAGTGATTGGTGTATGAAATGATGTGGGAGAATGGATGGTAAAGCTGCGCAATGATACAGCATAATACCTGGAAATCCAAGGAGCGGGGTGTGCTATCAATTCAAGCAGGATAGGACATGCATCGGAGCATGCGATGTGTGATGCTGCTGCTCTATTGTTGTGTATAAGTGGGATGGAGAGAAAAATGTGCAAATGTATCTTCAAATGAAGCAGAAGAGGACGGTGTGTTCTTATTTGGCTCACCCAATCTCTGGGCTGGGAAGCCACGATGGTGGTGCTCCCTCGCTCCTGCACAATCCCCACTAGCCTTGAACGAAAATGCGAAATCTGTGCAGGAACCATCGCACACAAGTCTCTACGAATAGAGGAGGACACTCGTGATCTTATACGTAGCAATCAGTCTATGACAAACGTTTGCTGATTTTGGCTTAGTTTCTCGCTTCGAAAGGGGTTGTTTTGTTGCCTCGAATAAGCGAAATCTGCGCATGTGCAGGCTCGAACACTTGAAAACATCTTCACGCAAGTTGGCCCACCCGTCCCAAAACACAAGTGCAGGAACTTCTCAACAGGATCTCATGTATTGAAGCAGTTTGAGCATATGTGAACCATGGTTTTGACGTCAGTTCGATTTTTACAGCGTTTCACTATGCCTCTGCTTCAAACATCGAACGAAAACAACACATTACCCTCAAAGGGGTATACCACCTCTTCTACAGTCGTAGCAGCAGCAGCAGCCAGACGCACGCCTTCCACCAACAGAGCATTCAACTCCCCAATTCTCTCCGCAACCAGGACCATCGCCTCCTTGACCTTATCCTTGAGGGCCCGAAGCTTCTCCACCTCCTCCAACAGCACCTTCCCCTTCAACTCCCGGTCCATCTCCAGTAGCGCCATGTTGTATATGGCCAGGATCTCTGCAATCTCGGTGGCGGTGGAGGTGTCCATCTGTTTGTGTGTTAGCTTGTGGCTGGTGTCTTGGGGCGGGAAATGCTCACTGTCTGGTGTTGATATTGGTGTTGGTGTTGGTGGGAAGGTTGTCGGTGTCCTTGAAGGCTATGAGCTTTAAATATTGGTGAAGAAATCTCTGAAGTGTCTCAGTAGTGTTGGAGCTGAATTGCAGCTGGACTTACGGTTTGGAGTGTTTGGGATTGCTGGGGCTTTGGAACAATCTTCCCACTGAGAAGCTACACCACCCAGCATCGTGAACTCGCTTCAGGGCGGTAAACCAGGGCAGTTCTCTCCCTTTATGTTAGGGCTAGATCAATCTTGTCTATCTATGACTTTCCTGCGATTTCATCTGATTAAGATTTACTGAACTGTTCATTCCAGTTTCTAGGGTGTCATCTTGCTAAGATGTTTATCCCTGTTATAGGCTTCTTGGAACGTGATGAATCCCAAAGAGATAGCTGAGTATGATTCTGGCTTCTGACTTCCTATCTCCAGGAGACTCCTTGCGGCCATCGAGACTGATGTAGAAAATGGCAAGATCTAATGGTGTCAAATATCCCAGTCTTTTTCTGGCTACCAATCGCACGTATTATTGGTAGAGAAATACATGGTCTAACACACACAAATAGCTTCCTTCGTCCGCTTCGTCAATGTCTCGCAGCAGAATTGAGCCGTATAAGCTTTACGATTGTGCTACTACAATAGGAGAGGTCACATTCGTTTCCCTACCCAGCTCTACCCAACCCTGTTCAACTGAAAGTGACCCGATCAACAAGTCCCTTCATGCTCTTGCCATCCTTCGATACATATCTGTGGCACACGTAGGTAGTGAAGGGGTCACAGTGGAGAAGCAAGTGTGAGATCCACCATGAGGATCCCCATGCACTCATACAATCCCAGGCTCGATCATGAGAATAGATCTGGAACGAAAATGTAAAATTAGGATGGTCTCAGAGAAACGTTGTATTTAGTATTCTACAAGTCTCCTCCCCTCATCTCCATACAGCCGCCGCCACTCCATACGCTCGCTCACGCTCACGGTCACACTTTCACATCACATTCATCACATTATAATACTCGAAATTCTCCATCTGCAAGTCCAGTCGCTGCTCATCCATCATTTATCGTCCCCTTCTGCTGGCCCATACACATGCTGTGGCTCAACTCAATCCAACTCTCAACAAGGCAATTAAGCAAACAGCAAAAACCAAAAAGAAGGCCCACCCAAAGCGGATCAAAACGACCCATGCGCAACTACTCCTACTCCTCCGCTCCCTCCTGATATGGATATGGATATGCCCGAGTTCTATCATGCCCGCTCGAGCCCCAGATGAGAACAATGGAATGAGAAAATTCAATCGGTCTCCCTATGTACTCCTTTCCTTCTGACACCTGTTTCGAATGCTTTTGAGTTCCTCCTTCGGTATATCGTACATGTTGTTGCCTCGTTCTTCAATCGCCGTCCATCTTCTCTCGGCTCGTTCTCATCTCATCTGATTATGACTTAAGCTACGAGAGCTGTATGACTTGTGTTTCCATCATCGCAACAGACTCGGCACTGCTTTGCGTCCCACCCGCTTGCCAGGCATGTCCATTCTCGGCACGCCCTGTATAACTCTCGGCTCGCGCATCAAAGCGACATCCAGCTGTGCTGGAATTCTCGACACCACACTTCTGTAATCGCCAGGGAACTTCGCGCTAGGCGTGGGCACGGCTGCGCTTCTCCAAAGGTGTTCGGAGGTATCTTCGAGGAAGGAACTAGACTTCGAGCCTTTTGAGAAGAAAGAAGTACGACCGCGTGACTTCTTGGCGAGGATGATGCTGTCGAAGAGCTGGATACTGGGTGAGCTTGGGGAGGTTGTCTCACGTTCGTGGATAAATTCGTTGAATGCTATTAAGCTGTTAGACAAGGCTGTGGGTAGTATTGTGAGAATTCTTACCTTGGGTCTGCTTCAGCATAGCCGTGTACTCCTGCTGTTCATGCGGCAAGCTCTTCATGAATCCATCCATATCAAAACCGTAAAGCTGTCCACTGCTCTTCTGCTCTTTTGTTGGTCTGTTCAGATACTTTCTGTATGTGTAGAAGAGACTCGAGAAGCATCTCACAAAGGAGGCCCGAACTCTATCAGGATGGAATGCTGACGGGCAGACCAGTGAGACGTGACCTAAGCATCGACCATGGGATACTGTGCTGCAGCTATTGCATTTGTATATGCCATCGCCTTCTGGCTTATCATCGCATATCGAACACACCGATGCCGTATCGTTACGTTGCCATACAAAGCAGTGCCCTTCAACCCACACCATGGTATCTGTGTTTCGGACCGGTTGCATGAGCATATTTGGCATGATCGTAGATGCTGCAAGTGTGGAGGCAGCATAAGTGGATGGTGCATAACCGTATGTTGACTTGGCATCGATCGACAAGGCAGAGGTTGAAAGACTTGAGGAGTGGCCATTGCTGAACGGAATGCTAGGTCGTCGAAGCGTCGGTTGCCTATCGACTCCAAAAGAGGAACTGCGTCTTGATGTTCCATCGAAGTGGCCTGATCTCTTCTCTCTCAATGTAGCTGTCAGAGCGAAGCCAGAATCGTTCCTAGAGACGGGTGTGGTAGGTAGCGGGAAGTGTCCAGATATTGGGGAAACCGAATTCGGAGGGCTAGTCTTGCTTGATCGGCTCGTTGTAGGTCTCTCAACTCGGCTATGGTCATTCTTTGACTGCAAAAAAGCATTAAAAACAGATGCTCTTTTGGAAGCAGCGGGATCTGGGTCCCCGAAGGTTGCTGAGTTTTGGCCCACAAATTTCCCGAGCGAGCTGAGCGGTGCATTCTGCGTGTAGATTGCATCGTTCTCGGAAGAGAATGCATCGTAAGGGTATGTCTCGATAGCATATGGTGGTGGCCCGACAGGTACACCACAGCGGTTGTGATGAGGAGCAGCAAGCTGGAGGAGAGACACCAATTTCCGTCGTTGCTGTCGCGGTAAAGCGGTGGGTGGTCCCGAAGCCTCGATGATATCCTGATCCAGATCAACCAAAACATAATCCTCCTCCGGCAGCTCGATGTTCTCGTATCGTCTCTCGATTCCGACTATGTAGGGGCACGGTGCTTCCAAAGCAGACAGCAACCTAGCTGGCAACACTGGTATGAAGATGCTTGCCCACTTTAGCGGATAGAGCAAGCTCGCCAATGCCTTGCTCGCTAGATGCAACATGGCTGTATGTGACGAAAGGAAGATAATTCTTGACTCCGAGAGCGCAAACTCGAAAAGAGCCACGATGTTCGGTATGCTGAGAGATCTGAACAAGGCGTAAAGGTCGGTATTCCGTGAATCGGGAAGCTCATTTGCTGCCTCTTTCCGAGCAAACAGCCGTAATTCTCTGACAGCAAGCTCCACCTGAGTCTTGGATGATATGGGACTCAATGCCTCTGTGCATAGATTGACCACATATCTCTCCAACGGCTGCCATCTTCCTACTTTGGGCGAACTTGGGGGTACTCTCAGAACACCTCCATCGGTCATGGGGACAACGACAGCTCTCAGCCATTCTTTCCAAAAACTGGTCAAACTAGCATCTCGGCCCAATATTCCATAAGCTCTCGGTGTCCAAAGTCCAGTCTCACCATCTGTTAGCCCATCGATCTTAGCAGCTGCACCGTGCCTGACAGGCCTTAGCATATCGGTCATCAGACCAATCTTCTCTTCCACCGCACTGATTTCTTCTTCCAATGCCTCTCTAGCTGGCGACCCAGATGCGGCGCTGGGCAGTTTGGCGAGTAACTGGGACAGGTTGGCTCTCTCCGAAGCAAGTCGTTCGCCTAGACTAGCTGCCAGTTCTCGTTCCTCATTTGTCATATGACTCTGTCTCCATTGTTCACATCTTCTCTCAACACTTTCGGCAGCATCTGGGTTCAAAGGCATCCATACAATGACAGTAATACCGTAAATCTTTGAGTTGTCGTCGCCGGTCATAGCAAAGCCATGCCATGTTGACCGAGGTCTCTCGTCTGCGGACACTATGTTGATATCATTGGGGAATGCAAACATTGGTACGTAATCTGGAAATCTGCCCCTCCGCTTCAGTTCGTCTGTAGCATGTTTCGGCGGATATCTGTCAAGCAACACTGGCTCGAAGCGTCGTTTCAAAGGGTGCATATCGGGGTCTGCATTGAGAGGTTCGGGAGGGGGAATGACAGAGTTGTAGTTACTCAAGCGTCTCGAGGTCCGTACTGAAGCTGTCAAAAGTGATTAGCATGGAACCGCAAATCTCGAATACAAGAACCATGTAAATGATAACACGGATGCTTGCAACCTGTCATAAAATTCGCTTCTACTTGAACAAAAGCATGAACTTACTTGTTCTCTGAACCATCGAGGGCTGTCTTTTCATACTACTCATGTCCCTAAAACTGATCCTTCGACGGATACTTCCTCCCACACTTCTCAGAGGACTTCTCTTGCCCAGTCCAGAGCCAGATCCGTTTGTCTCCAGTGTATCCTCAATTCTAATCCTATCTGCCCTCGGATTTGTCATTGGCGGAGGTTTCTGTATGGGAGCCCCCGCACTGAAGCTCAAATCGTCCAAGAAGTTCTCTCTCTCATTTGCAAACTTGAAGAGCGCCCGATCAAAGTCGAAATCGCCCAGCACACTGTCTCTGTTGCCATTGGTGTTGCCATTCGTAGTCGGTGCCTTAATCGTAATGCTGCTCCTGTTGCTCTGCGTGTTCCCAATATCCTCTAAGCTTTGTATTGAGTTCCGCACCTCGGTGGGAACCTTGCCAAGTTTGTTCCATGAATTGTTGCGAGAATGGCGGGCGGTAGCTCGAGGGGGCGGAGAGGAAGCTGCTTCTCCTTCGCTGCCTTCCTCTATGGTCGCATCAATTCCAGGTGAGGGTGGGCCTGCGCCATTGGCAGCTTTCTCCCACAGATTGGGACCTCCCAAGACAGGGTCAGTGTATGATATGGAATCGATGCCAGCGATCCAGAAGTAGTCTGCCAGAGGAGCAGAGGAGGAATCCATGGCCATGGACCTCGTGGGTGAGGAGAATTGGCAGGCCCGTTGTTCGAAGAAAGCTGTGGTTTGCCCGTTTAGGTCGACATCGAATGCTTGTGATCAGTCTCTCGCGAGGAAAGGCGAGAGGTTTTCGAGGACCTCGTATAAACACGGCGTTGTGTTTGGAGCAGATTCTCCTACGCCTCTGTCGACTGGACTTTCGAGGAAAGAAGAGGGTCTGGCGTTTGGCGTCTGGAGAAGAGAGGGTCCACGTCGTTGCCGCTGTAAGTTCAAGGTGGGGAATTTTGGGAATTTGAGATGATGCCGGATCTGGTCTGAAGCCCCGTTGTTCTGGCAGATCACCGACTATTTAGGAATAATAGCACAGCAACCCCGGCACAAACTGCAATGCTCGGCTGGACCGTCTCAAGTTGATAACTTTGCAGATTCCAGAGTCCAGATGAGATGATATGGCACTTATCTGAGGGCCGTTGCCGTACTCCGGATGTCAGGACTGGGGAATGGAATTACGGTACACCTTCTTGTGCGAGTGTCAATGCAAGACCCGGGGACGCGGAGGTATTTTCGAGAAGTACTGTAAGATTCTTGTACGATACAACAGGTAAGTTCAGTAGTGAGTTTTCTTCTTTCCTTTTAGATCTTGGGATATGCGAGGTGAGACTTGGGTGCCCCTGTCTCATGCCGACTTTTCGACTTTCTGGCGCTCTTATCGGGATGCAGATCCGAGCGATGATCTTCTTTTAGAATTCAATACGGATACAGTAGATGAGGGGAAGCAATATATTAGAAAGGCTTGGACCATTTGCGGGCTGTTGCTTGTCAATTTATCAGAAGTCTGTGCAAAATATGGCATTCAACAAGCCGATTGATAGCTCAAGTCATCTCGTCTGGAACAGAAGAAAGGGGAGATTCACTCTTTGGCAAAAAAGAAGAGATGGTGAGAGAGGCACACTAGGATAAAAAGTTTAACATCTTTGCTTTTGTATGGTCCCTCCCAATTTAATTATCTAGCGTTGTCGATGATACAATCGCTGCCTTTACAGATCTGCAGAGCTTATAAGAAATACGCCCAACCAAAAGGCACGCTTCTAGAGATCTAATGTTCTAATTGGATACATGATATCGAAAGATAGGGCTCGAAATATAAGAATAAGAACAGCAATGTGCTCAAAAGGCGCCAGACAATTAGACTGGGGAGGGGACCATAGTGGTGTGTAGCCAGTGCAGAGTCGGATGTGTTATGCAGAAGAAGTCTGGGGCTGGACTTCTCGGGGGCTTTAGCCTACGATTCAACCCCCGCGAAAGGCACGACGAAAGGCCGACTCAGGGCAGTCGGGCCACTCAGGGGCCAACCCGTCATGATGGGGGTTAGTGTCTGCGGTTGCTGGCAGCCTCTGTTGAACCCACCAATGCACCAAGCCAGAAGAGCACAAGACTTTTGTTTCAGGATCCATTCGGCCTCTCCACACCATGGACTTCCCATGCAATTAATGTTCTAGATTTTCGAGGCTCGTTTATGACTTCATCAACAACACATCTAATTTCTGATAAAAGGGATACAAAGCAAACAATGTCTTCTCCCGACATCGTTTGATATTGAGCGGCTGTGCCTGACTGGCGGCGAAATACATATCTTCACCCCTGAACTAAGGCTCAACTGCATCTCACCGCGCCTCGACAAGTCAGCGCCAACGCTGGAGGCCCTGATACTCGTCTCCCTTTCGTTTGCGTACCAATCCTCAGTACGGCCTTACGACGCAACTAGCCGCAATGGGGGGAAGACTCAGTACTTGTTGCATTACTGTATTTATTCCTCCGTAGTCTCAAGCATGTGCGGAAACTAAACTTCCCGTTTCTCCTTTTCTCCCACTTATGTTTTCTTCCGCGCGGCTGAGATGTACCAAGTGTGCCGGCTCAGAAATGTTGACGAATAAGACGCGTAAGTACTGTAAGTCGAAAGCAGCATGTGTTGGCGGACTAAGACACGAACCTTTCGAGCAGAATATCAGCCGCCCCATAAAACTACTACCGTACCTGAATGTAAACAGCGCACATCGTCATCTGTCATGCACATGGCTAGGATCAAGGATTTGAAACAGAGTTTCTGTCACGCAAAATCGAGATACCCGTCCCCTGCGACGAGATCTTGTGCAACTGGGAGTGGGCACTAGGAGGCACAGGGTTGGACGAGCAGATCGGGTGGAAAGTCAAATATCATTTAGTTCATTGGCAGATCTCGAGAGACGCAGGACCATGGCTCGGACCCCGAGATGGTTCTCCAGATTCAGAGGTGGTTCCAGGTATGGTTGCTCAAGTGCCGGGCGAGACAAGTGACATCTCGCCGTGATGAATATCTATGGTCTACTTGTGTAGGTTCTCTCATCTTGAAGAGACTATACAAACAGAAGACGCTCCAAAAAACATCGAAAATAAACCAGCGTGTGTAACCACCATGGCTACAACACAAAACTCCATGCTCCAAACCATGCATACTTTTCGTTTACCCAGACCATTATCGCTGCAGTAGTAACAGACCGATCGGGGCGTAAACTTCAACTTACAAGTATAGACTCTGGGCAGCAACGATATCTCTTCGGATCTTCGAAAGTGCTTCCTCGAACTTTGCCGATAGTTCATCAGATCCCATGACCTTACCAGCTTGCGCCATCTGTCTAAGAAGCTCTTCGAGACGGCGGAACAGGCGGATGAGTGATCCTTCATAGACATCTGTCATTTTGCTGTATGCCTTATTAGCCGTGCTCTTTCAAACAATGATAAAGTGGGGGTGGCAGCGTACCAGATTTCTGCAAAGGACTTTCCCTGTGCCCATAGAAGTACGACTTCCATGAGTTCCCATTTGAAGCTATCCACGTACTCCTTCTCGTTGACAGCTAGCTTACTCTCCTGACTAACTTTGGCAATGACCTTGGCCTGGCTCTGGATTTCTCTGAAATGCTTCGAGAGTTCCTCCTTGAGCGGCTCCGCAGTTTTGCTCTTCTCCTCGAAGATGAAGCAGGAAAGTACAGATGCGCAAACCTCGGGGCTTAGCTCATTGAAGAAGCGATTGAAAAGTAGTTCGGAGAGCAACAGCTCGTGACCATCACCAGTGGACGATATCTCACAAGCAACACGAGCCTTGAGTTCAACAACTTCTTGATCGTTGATGAAGCCGAGACGTCGCAGTACACGCTTGCGAGACTTCAGTTCATCCAACTGCATGATACTCAAAGCTGACGTAATAGCTTTCTTCTTGTCCTTGATCTTACCACCAAGAGCTAGCTTGGCAGCGTATTGATTGTAGAGTTCAGGGAGACGAGGGGAGTTGTGAAGGGGATTCGAGAGTAATCGAGATTCAAGAACTTCAATCTTTCGTAGAAGCTTCTTGAATGAATCATCCGTGATTCCCATATTTTCGATCGGGTCTAGAACTGCAATTCCATCTGGAAAACGGCGTTTGACTTCGTCTAACGACTTGCGAACAGTGTTGCGTTGATCTGCAGGCTTAAGGTCATTTGGTAGGAAAATCCGAACATGTCCAATGGCCTCGATGCAAGAGAGCAGCACTGGGACAACTTCCATCTTTCCTTTGTCGTCACCAGAAGGTGGTTGAAGTCCTGCCGGGATAGGGCCCTGAGTCTGTGTGCCTGTTGAGAATTCGCTGGACACTAACAACAACACATCGAGCATGAAGGACTCTTGAGGAGGCACTTCTTCAGCACTCTGGCCCTTGACCACTCGTACTGGGTTGAACTTGACGACTGCACCCCAGCCAAAGTCTTGGTCCTTGTGTTTGATGTGAACAACACGGCCAGGCTGCATGAATTGCAAGCAGTAATTAGGGTGATTGATGACATTGCGCATGTCCTTGGTGTATGACGTGAGCTGTTGTCGCAAGTCGTAATATTCCTTGATGGTAGCTTCATCCGGAATCTCAAGATTATCTCGCTCGAATTGCATTGCTTGAAGCTCTTTTTCTAGCCCAGACACACTTGACGTATTCTGGAATTGATAGAAACAGTGCTCCAGCATGAACTCTGGGGATATACCTTCAACTCTCATCAAGTTCAAGATCATGTTGTATCCGAGGTAGAAAGCGGAGTTAAGCTTATCTTGTTCTCCTCTGACGATCTCTTTTGCTGTTGCTGGCTCCATCTTGTCGTTGATCATCATGATGACAATGCCTCTGTCATCAAGGCCTCTTCTTCCTGCACGTCCAGACATCTGCACAAATTCTGACGGGGTCAGATAACGCATGCTAGACCCGTCGAACTTCTCTACACTAGTGAAAACAACGGTCTTTGCAGGCATGTTCAAACCAATGGAGAATGTTTCGGTTGCAAATAGGACCTTGATCAAATTCTCTTGGAACAAGATCTCGATCGTCTCCTTCAAAATTGGAAGTAGACCAGAATGATGAACACCGATGCCACGGCGCAAAAGGGGCAGGATATGTTGGATTTGAGGTAAAGTCTTGTCCTCTTCGGACAAAGATTCAATGGCGCTCTCGAAGACCTTTTGAACCATTGCCTTTTCCGAGTCGTCATTGAACGCCATCGAAGCCATCTTCAAGGCATAAGCTTCACATTCTCGCTTGCTGAAACTGAAGACAATAACAGGATTGTAATGCTTCATCATGATCATACGGACAATCTTGTAGATGTCGTTGGTTTCATCCTTACTGCCTCCCTTGTTGGTCTTTTTGTTCTTTCCTCTGCCTTTTTGCTTGGCATCAATGTCGGCTGGATCTGCGCCCTTCTTGTCCTCGATCGTCGCCATGGCTTTCTGAAAGTTGTCCTCTCTGAAGTTACCCTTCTCGTCAACGATTAAATGGATGCCATCTGCGCCAGCAGGGAAGAAGTAGTGTTGTAAGGGAGTGGGGCGGAAATCGGTATAGACAATATGACAAGGCTGTTGATGTGTCTTTGTGATCCACTCTGCGAATTGCATGGCGTTCGGAATCGTAGCAGACAAGAAGACATATCTGACCTTATCTGGCAGTAAAATGATGGTTTCCTCCCAGACAACACCTCTAGATTTATCTCTCATGTAATGGATTTCATCAAAGATCACCCACTGCACCTCTCTCATGATTTCAGAGCCTCGATACAACATAGATCTCAGAATCTCTGTTGTCATGACCAAGCAAGTCGCAGTGGGGTTGATGGTAACATCTCCGGTCATAAGTCCAACATCCCCAAACTCTGCCGCGAATTCTCGGTACTTCTGGTTGCTCAAAGCTTTGATTGGACTCGTATAGATAACTCTCTGGTTGTTCTTCAAGCTTTGCGCGATAGCATATTCTGCAACAACAGTCTTTCCTGCACTGGTATGCGCCGACACTAGCACACTCTCCCCTCGCTCAATGGACGCAATAGAAACTTTCTGGAAAGGATCCAACTCGAAGGCCCATGTTCGCGCAGGAGTCGCGGGCGATTTGTGCTGTGAGATGGGAACGTAATCGTAGTCCGGAGGTAAGGAAACTTGATGTTGAATATTGTGCTGGATCACCAATGCTCCGTCATCCTTGGCCTGTAGACCTGCTGAAGCAGCAACTTCTCTTGACTGTTCTGTTTGGAAAGCATCTGTAACAACTGGCTCTGCTTCTTCTTCGCGGCGGCGTCGTTTGGTGTCCTTCTTCTCAATAAGAGAATTGCTCTCCTCTTCCTCAGCTTCTACGGCCGGCTCTGCATCCTCCATCTCAGCATCTTCATCCTGATCCTCTGCAACTTTCTTCACTTCGCCGCTCGCAGTTCTCTTTTTTGTTCGATCCTTCTTGTCCTTCTTTGCCTTCTTTGGGCGCTCTGGAACTGCTGCACCCGCAGCATTATCGTCGAATACGTCAAAGAGGTCGTCCATCTTGTCCGAAATCGAAGTCTTATGGTGGACAAAGTCGAGATCTTCGTCGCAGGAATATATGTTCGCAAACAAAGTAACCCGATTTTTAGCAAGCTTCGATCAACAGCCGGAGTTCTACCGCATATCTGACCCCTGTCAGTTTAGCGCTTCTTTTCAACGAGCTTCAAGATCGTTCGACTTTCTCATGCCCTGAATTAAACCAGCACAATCAACCACACAAGTCTTCAAGGTACCTACGGTTGTCGCAGACTCAATTGGCATAGTACATACTGACCGCCATCTCATAGATGCTATCCCGAGCAGCAGTCCGCGCCACTTCCTCCACGGCCTCGATGGTCGCCTCTCGCCGAGCATTCTCAACCACTCGCGCTCAATTCTCGTCACCATACCATTACCCAGAGGGCCCACGATCCAACATCCCATTCAACCCATTGACGAAGTGGTTCGCTCTCAGATACTGGTCCTTCATGGCGGTTGGATTCGGTAGGTATTCGAAATCAAGATAGCAGGGGCACGAGCTAATCATTTGGCAGGTACTCCTTTCGGACTCGCGGTCTGGCAAACATACAAGAACCAGTAGAAGGCATTGGACTGTGTATATGGAAGCAAATTGTATGGTTATAGAGAAAGCATGGGTCGATCGGAATATCTGGGAATCCATTGTTGAACAGACATGCTCATCCGCTGTTCCGTGATCGAATGATGTGATGTGTTTTTACGATGACATTCCAAACCATGCAATTGATCATATCAAGACGATTTCTAAATCGGTGAAAGAGCGAATTGGAAGATTAGTTCCAAGTCTATGGTATATCTAGCTACCGTAAAGTCCGTTGCCTGTTAAACGCCATCATCCTAGCCGTGATGAAATGGTCCACCAGAATTACTCGAGGTCCTCAGAACTTGACTCTAGTGTCAAATATGTGTCTATCCAGTACTCTGAAGTCAAAGCACCCATCAAAGTCATCCTTGATTGCCACCAGCTGATCTGTTCCCTTCTTCACTTGTTGTGGATTGTCCCCCCTCGTGACAATGGTAGATGCAGTCAAGATCCACTTGTTCTCCGAGTCAAACGGTGTAAGGCTTTCAAAGTCGGGCAATTCATTTCTGATGGTCGAAGGGTTGTCGTTCTCGCCCACAGGAAATTGCAAATAGCGTGTCAGTTCGAAGATGACATCGCCGTGGACGAATCTGTTACTTTCTTGTATCACCTCTCGAACGAATCTATAGGCATAAGCATTAGAACATGAGGATGGCGAACCAAACAAACCTATGATTGATCATTTTCATAAGTGAGCAAAGCCCTTGATTCTCAATGCTGAACATCAGTCGCATATTCACAAGCTTTACCGCGTTAGGATCAAGGGGGCGTCCATCTGGTAGTTTCAGATACTCAGTCGGCTCTGGCAGATCATTCCATCTCAGAACACCAAGGCGCTGGTCCAGTAGTCTAGATTGATGTTAGTTCTTGTTTATATGACAGTATAAAACCTTGAACGTGAGACTGAGGTACCCTCAAAAGCAAAGGATTAGGTCAACTTACGATGGTGTTGGAGAACCTTGGTTGGCAGGCATGGGATCACTCTCAGCCTTTCCGAAGGACTGGCGGTCGACATCATACAATAGATGCATGATATACGATTGTCGCGAGAGTTGTACAGATAAACCACCTGTAGAGACAAGAGAGTTTAGCATCGGATCTGGTAAACGCGATAGGCAGGATGTTGACAGCGTCAGGTACAGGCCGAACTCCGTCACAGAAAGTATGTTGGGACCAACTCACTCCACTGTGGCACCTTAGCCGGAGGCTGATTTTTGATGAACTTAGCATCGATACCTGCTGGAGTGCGTGTACGAGGACCCTCCCAAGTTAATTTTCGAGTCAGGACTGGGATTGGGCTCATTGCACAGTAGCCTTGAAGAATTCGTAGCGTCGTCTCGAAATCCTCATTGGCGATAATGGCTGTAAGGAAAAGCTCATGGGCGTTTGGCAAATCTGGCCTCACTGTATTTCCCTGCTTGTCTTTCTTGGATTTATCTATTTTGTCCATCGTGACGAAGTCTCAATTTTGCAATGATCTGTCGAGGTGGACGCCGGATGAAGTGAAATCAGGATCAAGAAAGTTGGCCCAGAAAGTCCTCCCGAAGTGTCACTGCATCAGAGAAGTGGCGGATTCACCTCTCTTCTCCGGAAGAGAACGTATTGTGTAGAAAAACTAAATTCGCACGCGATTCAGTTACAATATAATCAATCTCAAATTTATATGGACTTACAAGATTGACAAAGACAGCAAACAGTGACTCTGTTAGCTGAAAGCTCTGACACCTGGTTGTAGGTACGAATAAACGTCAATTTACTCTCAATTAGTGATATATTATGAGGTATTGAGATGCAATCCTCAGATCTTCATTTTTGATTGATATTGACCAAGGTTTGTGAAAACGCTGTGCTTGAGCTCCAGCGCGAGGTTGCGATGTGAGCTGCTGTAGCCAATGAAAGGCAATGAAGAAACATCAGACGCCAAGTCTCGCCTCATGGTCAACGACACACCTCCTCCTTGGAACTCAAAATCAACACAACTTTGGGACCATGGTTCAGTTCGAATTCATCTATGTCACTTCCTGCATTCTTTTCTTGGGAAGACTTTTTCGCAGAGAACATCTGCAATTTTGTAAGTATTAGTCAAATGAAAACGAGTCAACGCCGGCACCGAAGGACCCATCACTACTTCGGATTTGCTACTCCAGCAGCACAACAACTATTGTATATATGGCAGAAACATTTGGACATTGGCAAATTTTCAAGCATCAGTCCCACTGTGGATTCGGTGGCCAAACCTATACAAAAGGCTTCCTGAATTTACTGACATGGGTTACTCTCACGGGCTGATCCACATGCCAACCTCGGCAATTGGAGCAACCTGGTTTTGGCCTCTTGCATCTTTGCGCCGTCTTCGGTTTTGGTTTCTTCTTTCTGTTATTTATCCAAACGAACGTGGGGAATCCTTGCTTAGCACATGTGTAGAATGGCATTTGGCTGTTGTGGCCTCACATAACGTCCGAGGCTCCGAATAGCTTCACTCTTAGTACCTTCTTGGCCGATTTCCCCACAGTTCAACTTCCCCGGATTTGCTGTATGTCTTCGGCAGTTCCTGTGTTTGATCTTGAACTTGATCTAGTGAGAGATCTGCCGCGTTCTGAATTCGCTCGCCAGCATTTGGCAGAAACGGTCGCCTAGTGTCTACTTGGGCAATCTATGGTTGTCAACAGACTCGTGGAGAAACACCTTTTTCATACTCTCGTCCGGAGAATCTCAAATATTTCTGATCCAAGTTCTAACGCGGGGTTCGGAGCGGGGTCAAGCTCTCAGACAAGGTCTCGTCTTCGTGTAGGCCTCAAAGAGTTTAAGTTGTCGGGTATGGTAACTACCTGGGCAACAATTCCGTGTTCTGGCTTGTTTTTCTGACTGTCGTTATTGAAGATCCCCCTCTTTGGCGTCAAATTATCGGGGTAGTGTGCCATCTCTGTTAAGACCATTGCATTGGCAGGAGGGGAATAGTCGTCTGTTCTTGTTCCTCCACGAGAGGAAGAATATTGATGCTCGTGATATTGACCTGTTCCGAGGCATCATAGACCTATAAAAGCTCCCAAATATCCCCAGATATCACCTACATCTTCAAAGCAAGCAACAAGACAGCATCTCATTCTTCTTATCAAGCCAAACAATCCAATCAGCTAAAATGGTCGCTATCAAGTCTCTCCTCTTCCTTGCAACAGCTGTGACAGCACTCACCATTGGCAAGCGAGACACTGCTACCATCCTTAACGACATTTCGGTCATCAACTCGGACGTCCAAGCACTCACAACGGCAGCCAACAACTACAACGGAGGTGTTCTAGCAGCAATTCCCATCCTCACTGCACAAAACAACCTCGAGTCCGCCATCGATCAAGGAACCACCGATGCCCAAGCCACTGCTCAGCAGACTTCAGCCGAGTCTCAATCTGTTATTGCAGCTGTCGACAACTTGATCCCTAACAGTGAGTCTCCGCCGACCAATTCCCCCACTTCAATAGTCTTTTGGTCTGGTACTTCTCAGACATTGCCGGATCCTTTTTGGATACTCCCACAAGAATGTTTGAAGAATAATGCTGACCCCAAATTTGTCAATAGTCGAGGCTTCCCTCGCAGCAATTCGGGCTAAGAAGGCTCAATTCGCAGCAGATGGGCTCACATCTACTGTCCAGACCAGCCTTACCAATCTGAAGGCCAAGACTGATACCTTCTCTGATGCCCTCATCGCCATCGCCTCCGAGGATACCAAGGCGACAGGAACTGCCCAGAAGGCCACGATTGATGCCGACTTTGATGCCGCCATTGCGGACTTTGCTTCTTGAATAGGATGAACTGAGAATGGTGGAGCTGCGAAAGGTTTTGATGAGAGGACGGGTGCTTATGTCTTTGGGAGATCTGAAATATGTTGGTGTGTGTCTGAAAAGTGTAGCCGAATGCGGGAAAAGGTTCCTCATTGGGAAACTCACACAGATTGACATAGATTTCAAATGTCAACAGACATCACAACCAAGTCTTCCAGTGAAAGTTCATCCCACTCTTTGACGCCGAACTTCGGCATGGCTCTTTGCCCCACTGCAATTGACAATGAGCTTCATATTGACAACGAACGATGAATTATTGATGTGCTGGAGAAATCAAACGACAACAACTTCAGATCCCTGCCCACCAAGAGCATGTTAGGTCTAGATCACATATTTTCGCAGCGAACGCCTGCGGAGCTCGGGAAGGATACCCAAATCTAAGTCGAAGATGCAGACAAAAATGGGTCACCGCATGTGGGGTAGGAACTTGCCAGCGCCAGCGCCAGCGGCATCACTGCAGCACTCTGTAAGATAGCAAGCCCCATTACTGGAGCGGCTCCAGATGACTTCCCAAAATGATGCCATGAAACCCCCATGTAAATTTTCTATCACGCCATTAAATGCACGGAAGCTTTTGCTTCCCCAAGCACTACTGCAGTGCACTGCACCATGGACCATGGGATGTAGGGATGGCTTTTTGGAGAGCTCCGTATTCGCTGACGGTGATGGCCGCTTATCAGTAAGAAAACCTTTCGACATTTTTGCATTTCCCCTCCCTCACAATTCAAACCTTCATGGAGCTTTGACGCCCAGATCAAAAGTGCAACATATCCCAACGATTGAAAACCTAGCCAGCAGAATTTCGACAAGTAAAATTCCTGCAAAGAGAAGCCGATAGCGCTGTGCCACGTCAAAATTGATACCCCCATTGCTGTAGCCGGCAAGCCCCCTTGAACTTTTAGCGAGGCACGAACTCCGTCCCGCGGATTACCTTTCACAAGCATAAAGCTCCATCCCGCTCGAAAAACACGCCGAACAACCTCAACATCAACAAGACTACCACAAGACAACAAAAGCACAGCTTTGCTCGCAGGATCCTGGAAAGCAGTCGCCAGCTCTATCTCAAATCCTTTCAACCCAAGTTTCGCTTTGAAGATGTTTGCGACCAAGTGTCTCCGGCAGGCCTCGGCAGCTGCACATGCTGAGCGCACTCCTATGATCAAGTTTCTGGGGAAGCGTTCGATTCCTTGTATGTTCTTTCAAGGCCTCTACTACTGTTGCAATATTCAAGAGCTCAACTGACAATGTGGTAGCTTCTATCGACCACACCCCTCACGCTCACCCTGCCTCTCCCACCCACGAGCTCCCAGCAGACTTCACGTCCTCCCAAAAGTCCTCCTCCGCATCCTTCTCCTCCTACAGACAACAGGCTCAACAACACGGTCCTCTCGGCCGCTCCAAGGCCGCAGATGGTACCCTCGGTTCCCTCTCTGGACAATCTTTGGGCTCTGTTGCGCCTGCTAAGGGCGAGTTCTTCGATCGCAGCGAGTTGCCGGCACGCTTCCGAAGACAGCCCATTGATCTCTCCGAAATCGATGCAATTGAGACTGGCGGGGCTACATTGGTCTGCTGAGTAGCTATGACGAGCTCATTGAGGAAGATTGCGATAATAGACTTGTGGGGGAGGCAAAAGCAATTATACCCCACGCGGCAGGAAGAGAGATGCACTTCTATCATGTCATGGGACGAGGAAACGACGGTGACGATGCGGGATGCGGATCACGATATTGGGATACGATGATCCCCCAATGGCTTGAGATGAAGCCGGTATGAAAATGGCAGTGTGCAGCAGTGGTGGGAAATGTAACGGGTCGCTTGAAGTATGGACATTTCGGGCAACCTTTTCTTGAAGGCTCATTTTCTAGGAGTCATTCGGTCATAATCTGTAGCAAGATTAGTGTCCTGTACATAAGCTATGAAAACCAATCTCCATACCAACATAACAGCTCTGAATAGCTCTCTGGCCAGCTGATGTCTCTACTAACTGTATGCACACGGAGGTAACAGCTTCTAGTGACCACGCATTTTTAATCACTCGTTTCTGTATTGCAGATCAACAATCATAGAGATCGGATCAAAGCACTTGCAAGGCTAAATAGCCGTTCGGTCGCCACACATATATTTGTGCCACCAAACCAGGCTATCAAATCAAGGCTTCGCTTCGCTTGGACTGCTGGCGAATTGAAGCTATCTGCAATCACCCGAACTCAGCCTTAGATCCAATCAACACCACCGCGATGTGATCTGTCCAACTCTCAACCCGACTCCTCCACCCAAGTGACACAGCAATAGACCGGTTATCATGAACCAGAAACCTCTTTCTGAAGCTCTCCACGAGATCCAGGAGATAGACCAGGCGAACAATGTTGTTGCTACGTATATCAAGAGCCAGACTAGCGAGAAGGAAGAGAGGATTGACGTCGTGGTAAGCTTTGCTCTCATAAATTCTTCGGCAATTCTGAAATTTGGAGTGATCATTGGAGCTGATTTGGGTGTAGATTCCCAAGAATGTGAATAGCTATGCTAAGAGTGTGCTCAACGCTTTCTTGCCCGCGGGGTACCCTCACAGTGTGACAAGTGATTATCTTGAGTATGTCGCAAGATCCAATCGAGTGTTTGAATGTCGCTAAAATGTTTCAGATATCAAGTCTATGTAAGACTCATTCATTACATGGGATGAAAGTTGAGCTAAGTCACATCAGGATTCCCTACAAGCTTTCTCCAGTTCCATTGCCGGAATGCTGTCCTCCAGGGCTGTTCTTGAAGGTTAGTAATTTCTTAATCATTACAAGTTCAATAACTTAGCCAGTCACAGGAATTGGCGTTGGGGACTCGCATGCCTCTCCAACAGCTGCTCTCCTCCTCTCAGTCCTACAAGAAAGCATGGGCCGAATAGCCACTATCCTATTCGCTCACAGACTAGGCACATCACTAGAGCCAGAATGCAAGATGTATCGACTCGCAGCAGATTTCTTCAACGATGCTGCTATGATTCTAGATTGTCTATCTCCGGCATTCCCAAAGGCTTCTAGAGTAGCATTATTAAGTCTGTCCAGTGTGCTGAGGTCTTTATGTGGTGTTGCGGCAGGGAGTTCAAAGGCTTCGCTGAGCGCTCATTTCGCTACACAAGGCAACTTGGGGGAGTTGAATGCTGTACGTTCATATCACTCTCGCTCAATATCTACCTTTTAAAAAAGCTTGCGTGACTAACTCGGCAACAGAAAGACTCCAGTCAAGAAACCGTCATCTCACTAGTAGGGATGCTCGTTGGCAGCATAGTCGTCTCTCACATCACGTCCAAGACCGCAACATGGACAGCACTTATCTTCCTTCTCGCTATCCATCTCGGTACTAATTATCTCGCTGTCAGGGCAGTTTGCATGCGAACCATAAATCGTCAGCGAGCAAATCTTATATTCTCCTCTATTCTAGACCAGATATCCATAGCAGAGGAAGAAGTACCAGATATCAAGAAACGCAGCAAGTTCTGGTGCCCCGTACCAGATGAGATGGAATGGCCAGAGCCCGAGTCAGTGATGCTTCAGGAGAGGGTCTTCGAAAGAGATGGTGTGCTAAGGTGGAAGGGAAAGGTGCTCGGTTATTGCAAACTCGGTGTTGACTTGGGTTCGGTTATCAAGTGCTTTGGTAGTGGTAATGCTGTGACTGGCAGTCACCTTAGTGACACAGCTACTACTCTCAGTAAGCTCTTCGACGTCTTCAAGTATGAAAAATATGTCGTTTGGTATGATGAGCCCCGCAAAACCTTCTTGGTGGTACTGGAAGAAGGTGCAGAAACATGCGACATGTTGTCTGCTTGGATGTTTGCGCTCTGGTTTGCGAAGAGTGGGAAGCCGCCGTCCAAGACGATGATGGAGGCGTTGGGTCATACTGCCGCTTACATGAGGAGTATTGACAGAGAGATCTTTCAGCGCCTGGGAGAGCTTGATTGGGATCTGGAAACGGGGGCTATGGAGACGAAGTCTGGAGTGAGGATTAGGAGACCTGAGAATCTGAAAGCGGAATGGCGAGGAAGGTGATGAAGCCGGAAGTAGTGTATATCATATCTACAAATTCGGCCCGATGTTTGAGGCTTCCTGTTGCTTGCCTGCCAGACTCCATCGCTCGTGCGTGTATTTCGGTCATCAACGATGCTCGAGAGGCAGCTCTCGGCTCTTCATTATCCCATACTGTACAACTAATTTACAGCCAACTTACACTTCCGACCCTGTTATGCACCATTCCGGCGAAGCGGAGATTTCAACAAAAACCACCCAGACCAACGCCCATGCCAAATCATCATACACTAAGCCAGGCCAATGATCTTAGACGCTCTCATTTTCCATCCCTCCCATGTATTTAACTTTGGTCTTACATCCAGGAAGAAATTGAGCTTGCCGTTCGCAGTTCCGTCATTTCTGCCAGCATAGAAATCGATAATATAATCCACTCTTGTGCCACATCTGTCTACAACCCAGTCGTGCCTATCGAAGGGAGCTGTATATCCTAACCAGGTATTGATTCGAGCCTTTGGGCTCAACGTCTGGGAAAGTCCTAGGAAGGAGTGAAGTCTCGGTCCGCCACATCTATATTCGCAATTAGCCCAATTCATTTGTTTTGTTTTCTCCGTAGAAGTATTGCCACATACTTCTGCTCACTTCCATACGGTCTTTCCCATTCCTTGATCTCCTTCCACGCCCTCTCGTTAACCGCATTATGAATCGGCACAATCGTCTTCATATCATTCGCCTCACTCGCATAGCCCTTTCTCTTCATAGCGTCAAAGAACATCTTCTCCGAAGGATAGATCCAATTCCCGCTCTCACTGACCCCGCTCTCCTTCTCGCTGTTTGCCGGCTTTGCGCCTTCTTCATTGTTGACTGGAGAAGCTCTCGGAATCGTCGAAACTTCGCGGTCGAGGCCGAGCGATTTATTCGCATCGGCTGGCGGTGGTACAGGTGTTGCGAAGCGTGAAAAGAAGCTGCGTTTGGGAGGTGGTGGTGTCTGGTCTATTGTTTTGGAATCGCAACTGTTCCCTGCACTGGCCTGGCTGGCTTCTTGAGTGATTCCCGGGAAGACAGCTGGTTTGCTGCCCTGATTGTTCTTAAGCCATGCCGCACGGGTAGCTGGATCAACGGGACATGTTTCTGGTGGGGTTTCTGTTTCTTTCGACATGTTGTATAGTTGCGAGTTGAAGCTGGGGGCGCTCGATGATGCTTTCACAAAATATATTTTGGTCAGGTCCCTGGATGTCGGTCACTTGAAAGCAAATCGCCGATTGGTTGGTGCAGACCGCCTCGAATTTCCACCTCCCCTTGCGAACCAAACAAATAATTGAAACACAGCAAGCTTCACTTGATAACTTCAATAAAGGTTCAATTACTGCCACAGCAGTCAGTCATCTTCACGGTAGTAACAGAACTTCAAAATGACAGACCAGAAAATCTATCAAGCCAGCACGACTGCCCCAGTCAACATCGCAGTCGTCAAGTAAAACCCCTCCATGCGACCCCTCCTTTTGACAACACCACTAACAAAATACACAGATATTGGGGAAAACGCGATCCAAAACTTAATCTCCCAACAAATTCCTCTGTCTCAGTAACACTCTCTCAAGCCGATCTTCGGACACATACCACAGCAGCATGCTCTGCTTCATTCGGCCCAGAAGACAGCCTCCTTCTCAACTCCTCCCCTCAAGACGTTTCAGGCGCCCGAACCCAAGCATGTTTCCGCGAACTGCGCTCTCTCCGCACAGCCCTCGAAGCCTCCGACTCCTCTCTTCCTAAGATCGCCACCCTTCCCCTCCGCATCGTCTCTGAGAACAACTTTCCTACTGCCGCAGGCCTCGCATCCTCAGCTGCTGGCTTTGCTGCCCTTGTGCGCGCAATTGCGAACCTGTACGAGTTGCCTGCCTCGCCCACGGAGCTATCTAGGATCGCAAGACAAGGAAGTGGAAGTGCCTGCCGCTCGCTGTTCGGCGGATATGTAGCGTGGCAGATGGGTGAGAAGGATGACGGATCAGACAGTCTTGCCGTCCAGGTAGCGCCAGCATCACACTGGCCTACGATGCGCGCCCTGATTCTTGTCGTCTCAGCCGAGAAGAAGGGAGTCAGCAGTACATCCGGCATGCAAATCACTGTCTCTACATCGAAGCTATTCAAGCGCCGAGCAGAGATTGTGGTTCCAGAGAGCATGCTGTTGATGGAGAAGGCGATCAAGGAGAAGGACTTTCAGAGTTTCGGAGAGGTCACGATGAGAGAGAGTAATAGCTTCCATGCTACATGTCTGGATACTTTCCCGCCGATTTTCTACCTCAATGATGTCAGTCGTGCGGCTATAAGGGTTGTTGAAGACATCAACAAGAAGGCCGGCAAGATCATTGCGGCGTACACATTCGATGCTGGACCAAATGCCGTTATCTACTATGAAGAGGAGAACACGGATGCGGTTGCTGGAGTCCTGAATGGTGCTTTGAACGGCCTGGATGGATGGCAAGCACGGGACATCAAGTCACAAGATTCCAGTGACCTCGATGCTAGGGCTGTGCAAGTGCTGAAGGATGGTGTTAGCAGAGTCATCTTGACTTCTGTTGGTGAGGGTCCAATCAGGACTGAGGAGTCCTTGATTGATGCTGCTGGTGCGCCGGTAAAGAAGTGAGACTTTTCAAAAGTTACCTGATGTGAATAGAATGATATCCTGCGGGCAAAGATGCTTGTAACAGCTTTTACATTTTTGCTCAGCGGACGGTTAACGGTATACTTGCTTGCCATAACTCAGTAAGTATTACATTTGTCCCAATTCTGCTATCGTTTGTTTCGATCTCTGCATATTTCTTTAGTCTACAGCGATTGAATTGAGTCCGGTCGTGACTCTGCTCCATAAGTCTGCCACAAGTCTGGCATAGGCATTTATAGAGATGGGTCCGCTGCGGAGAGTTTACTTCTCACCTTAGCTCCATGCTTAAAATGGAAGAGGTTTTAATAGTGAGGTCGACATTACGCTCACCCGTGGGCCATAATGTGTTGACATAGAGTTCCCAGGTACTCGTACATCTTGATACCCATCTACGTTGATCGCTGGAAGTCTCCTTATCTTGAGCACATTACCAGGGTCATACTTCGTCCAATTGGTCGTCTATATCCGCTTCATCCCGTTGACCTCCTCGAAGGATACATTCATACAATTCAATGAGCTTCTTCATGTGTCGCAACGCTATACATGTAGCACTTCAAAGCACAAATTCCGACTCATTCCCAACCCCATCCAGCAGACGTGACGATGCCGTTAACTTGAGTAGTCATTGTCTGGATGGTATCCAGCAAATCAGAGGCACTGCGAAGGGCGTGCTCCACACGAGAAGACTTTTCTTGCTCCGCGGCTAACTCGCCCTCCAGCCTGGACACCTCCATTGCTCCGTAATGACGCGATTCGCCCATGATAGTTGCATTTTCAGTGTCCAGCTTTGCCTTTGCGAGTTGTTCTTCAAGGGACGTAATGATGTCGTCTTTCTCCTTCAGGCTTGGCGGTTCCCCTGTGACATGCTCCCAGGCAAATTTCAAATCTGCCTTCATTTGATCCAACTCGGTTTTCAATCCATGGACCTCGAACTGCTTCTTCTCCAATTCTGCATGTGCTTTAACGACTTCGATTCTCAGGTCATGAGTTGCATTACGCACAGCTTTCGTGATTTTGTCTTGCTCCACTTGGGGATTGGTCCGATTGGATCTCGCTCTGGCCCGTTCTGCCTGCAAGTTCACCTCCAGTGTATCTTTCTGCTTCGGGACCATCTGCATCGACGGCAATATTCGTGCCAATCTGATTTGTTCGTCGAGAGCCTCCTGAGCATTTTTAAGACTGCCTGTCAAGACTCTGATAATCTCGTCCTTATCATCGATTGCAGGTTTGTCGTCAGCGATCAGTGCTAGTATATCGTTCAACATGAGCCGCTTCTAGTCTAACTCGGATTCCTTCTGCTGTAGCGCATCTTGCATATCACAAAGTTCAATTTGGAATCTCTCGATCTCGGCTTGTTTTTGTCTAGACTCCGCCTTGGCGCCGTCGACTTCGGTCTGCTTTGCGTGTACAGCATCCCGAACGGCTCGTTCGATGTTATCTTTTTCGATCTTGGGATTAGTTCGGCTTGACCGTAATTTGGCTAATTCCTACTCTTGCGCCAGCATCTTCGCATCGTGCTCGTCGGAGGTCTTCTTCGTAATATCCTTGAGACTGTTTAATTCTTCAAGAGTCGATTCGTAATCGAGCTTGAAGATGCTATGAGCCTCGGCTTCTTGCTGGTATTTTTCATCAGAAGTCTTCAATTGGGCTTGCAACTTTTGGACATAAGTTGAGTGCTGCTCGACTCTCTTGGTGATTTTCGTCTCGGTCTTCTAAAGGCTCTTTTTGGTGTTCTCCAAATCCATCTCCAAATCGTCGATTGTCTTGCTCAAGTTCTTCTTAAGTGTTACATAGGCACCACGTTCGGACTGGAGATCTTCTGCTGCCTTAGCTTCCCTGTCGTAATTCTTGGCTTTGGTCTCTCGGAGATTCTCGTGCATCGATGCCAACTGTTCCACCGTCTCGCTCTGCTCTGTCCGCATAGTGGTGATACCTTCATCTAGGATATAATACATGCCTCCAATTTCCCGCCTTTTGTGATCTCAGAGTTGTCCAAAGATCTCAAGAAAGCCTCTGGAAACTTTTGTCTCACAAATGAAACTCATGCGATCCACAACCTCTTTTCTGCTTGCAAACATGGCTTGGTCATCTGATACGACATCACACTTGTCCATAGAAATGGCCTCGGATATAGTTAAGGGCGGCGGAGGAGGTTTTGCATCGGTAGTCCTCGGGACTTTGCTTTGTAGTGTTGACAGAGATGACGTTGTATGAGACTGCCATCCAGCAATTGAAGACTTCGGCAGTGACAGATGTTCTTCTAAAAAAACTTTCAGACTTGAGAAGAGCTTCGATAAACAGCAGACTTCTTCGGAGTCTAATAAAACAGGGCGGGGCTGCCTGTCGACGGCAATGGCGTTGAGTTTTCTGATCGCCGTTACCTGAGGATGGGCTGGATCTTTTGCGGCGTTGACTGTTAGTGCTATTGGGTCTTCAAGAACGGCCTTGCAGACATCGAGAAGTGGTACCACATCATCTAGTGGAATCTCCAAAGACTCCATAGCACCTAACTCAGCGCCTTTGTGACGAAGTCAAGAAGGCTATTTGTCATCATTTGTGCGTAAGTTTGCGAGCGCGAGTCGATGTGCATTGGAATCGGACTTGAACCGGTACTAGTACTGGAAACTTGCGTCGAGATCCCTTTTGAGGACACTCCCGGGGGATGAATTGGAAAAAGGTGCGCGCTGCGGTTTGCGGGTGCTGATATTGTATGAACAAGCTTAGAAGGACCTGGACGGGGTATTGGCTTTGGTCGTGGAAGTATTCCGCCAACAGTGCACAGATTGATTACTTCCTTGGCTGTGAAGCTTGCACTGCTCGCGTTCATTGTAGGCGTGTAGACCTTTTGATAAGCCAGGTCCATGGTAGGATCCAGCAGTCCATCCGATATGGAGAAACCGTCGTTCACCATGTGGTAAATGGAGAGCACTTTGAACATGGCATGTACCTCGTAATGGTCAAGCTTAACGGCCTGATTATGCATCGCACATGCCTCCAGTTTTTCCCATTTGCTTATCATGTAAAATTAATCATTCTTGACAAGTGCTTCTACCTGTCTCCCGAGTATTTCCGCGGGTTCTTGGTCAGTCCGAGGATTTTTTCCAAGATAAATCTTGTTGGGGTCGTACTGGAAGTCCAGTGGATGCTACGTGCCTTTGCTGACAACCCACATCTTCTCGTAGTTCTGGATGGCAGCCGTGATTGCAATCTCACCGCGGTAGATGATTTGATCCATGAATTCGCACCACACGTTGACTTCCTTGTGTGAGAGCAAGATGCCGTTCTGCTGATCGATAAGAAGTTCGGCTTCAGCAAGCTCTCAAAGTCTGCCTTCAAATACCCAGCCCATTGTATATCAGTGATCGACTTGCAGAGATCTGTGAGTCCTCTCAGCAACTCATAATTCAAGAAAAATCCTTCGCGGTGATCTCTGAAGTTGGTCAGGGTCACAACTGCTTTGACAGCATGATGATAATCGACCAATTCGTCTCTGTCCATCTCGTCGACTCTAGCTGATGTCTGACGTCAGCGACGCAGACGAGTGTACGGATCCGAGATCGAATGAGCCAGCAAGTTATTGCTTGATTTTCCGTAGAGTTTGAGGCTCTCTTTTGTTGATAAGGATCGAGGGTGAAAATGTCACGACGAAGACGTAATTCTAGTGCACGCGAAGATAACGAGCAGAGTTGGTGGCCACTGTGACGAAGATCGATGGATTAGCAGCGATAGTACAGAGTTGTGGTAAATTGCGAGTTCGCGAATATGACGCGTAACTTTGTTGAGGAGGAAACGATATCTGGTCAGCGGAAGCAGAGGTTGAATTGATGTGGGGCACTGTTAAGCGAGGCAATAAACAATGAATGGGTCGATCATGCGCGTCACAGAAGGTTCCAACGCTTGGACTGAAGATGAATAGAGCAAGCTACTGTCATAGCTTTTGTTCCTCAAGAAATGGATCTCGAAACGACGGAATCTTGACGCTGGCCTCCAGGATACAATGATCAGGTGGCTTCTCGGTGTTGGTAAGGACCAAGGAGGTTATGACAAAGCTTCAAAAGACACGACTTTTCAAGAACAATTTCAGTCAATCTCCGATAATCTAGAGCTTTTGACTCGGGGTCATAAATTAGATGATGGGTCTTATCCTTCGTTCGGTACTCCTCATTAGGACGGGACTTGCATCATCGATTATGTCTCCTCTGATCTACAGAACTCCTGCGCACCTCTATGAAATGAAGCATGAATTCAGAGTGACATCTTAAAAAGATGGTCCATATAGATACATCTATTATCGATTCTGTTTTTTGGGGGGGGGGGAGGGGGTTCTTAAGGATTTGATTGTCCCAGACCGAGGTCAGTCCTCACCAATTTCCACACCAACATCGCGACTCCAAACCCCAGCCTAAAACACTTTCCGCATTCCCTTTATACATAAACCTTGACCCACACCATTTAGATGCCGCTTCAATTCTAATGCAATGTTGGGATGCCACGTGTACAAACCTTACATGTCTATCAATTCTCATTAGAACAGGGCATCAATCATATTTAAATTGTTTTCCCATTTGGAAGCTTGGTTGGATTGGTATGATTCTGATAGTAGAGCAATTTCAAAGTGTGCCATTCGCAACAGTCCACTAGTTGGCCGTCAATAAGAATGGTGTCAACCCTTACTCCAGGCGTCCTGATCTTACGCGCTCCTCCGCCAGTTGAGCTTCCAAACCATGAATCTTGTTACTGGTATTCTTTTCAATAAGAGCTGGAGATAACCGCACATTCTCAACCTCGTTCAGGGTCGAGCTTTGTACATCCTCCATCTCTGTCAATCGACCTTCGTGGGCAGTGATCGTCTTCTTGCACTCAGTATCCTGCTGGCAATGGCTTCCAGCTGTCTCGATAAAAGCTGTACCTAGTGCGGTTGTCTTCCGGTCGGTAACTTCAGGCTTCTCAGGGGGGCCGTACTGTCCGATTCGTGGGATGTTCTAGACAGCTTGAGCTGCAGCTCATCTCTCTTTTCTTGCAGGGAGATGTATTGGATCTTGAAACGCGCCAGAGCCTGCCTTTGCTTCGTAATCTTGTCCTTCGAGTTTTTCAATTCCTTCTCGCAAGCCTCGAGATCCAAGTTCTACACTGTACACGCCTGTTCCTTCTCCATGACCTATGCATTGAGATCATGTATCTTGCTGTTCCGCTTCTCCACCTTGTTCTTCCACTCAGCCAAGTCATTTTTCGCCTTGTCTGCCGCACTCTTCAGGTCCTTCTTAGAGTTGTCCAGCGCCAGCTCGAGTCTATAAACCTTCTCGCTCAATTTCTCTTCTCGGGCTCAGTGTTCGCAGTAGTGCAGTTTGGGTACTACTAGCGCTGTATTTGAGGCACTCGACACGCACGTCGTACCGTATAAGTCAAAAGAATATCACTAAAATATACTGTACAGTAAAGAAATACGGCGCTAAGACCATTTAACGTGCATAAAAGGGGTTGAAGATGCCCGAATTAAATATAGATCGAGATAATGTGACGGAAATACCCCTCGATTTAGCCCGCTTCAGGTATAATAGTATACGGGCAGTGATATCTGATATCAGATTATCGTTCTAATACGGAGCTAGTAATACTTTTCTCACTGAAGTGGGGAATACGCTTGATACTGCAGATACTCTTGCGAACACTGCGCGGGCTTCTTATGCCTCCCATGATCGAGTTAGATCCGCCTCCTTCTCTTCGAGCTTTCTTTGCTTTGTCTTGATTGTTCGAGTGAGCGGTTCCTATTCCTTGAGAGCCGCGTCTCGCTCTCGAATCACCGTCCTGACCGAAGATAATACAGGAACCAGCTGAAGATGAGACTCCAGGTCGTTGACGCGGGTGCTGAGTTCGAGGAGGATTCCTACTACGTCTTGAGCGGACTTGGCAACTTTTGCGGTATTCGTTTTAGAAGTAGCTACCGTATTTGCCATCTCGACAATGGACGTATTGAGGCCCCGGACGGTTTCCAAGATTATTCCATCTTCTCTTCTGACGAGGAGCCTGATAAGCGAATGCAGGTACCAAGGATATACATGACTTCATTGAAGAAATCATCAAATCGACTGTGCCGGAGTGCATCCTCTCCATTGTATTGATAGTATGTAGACTGGTTGTTCGTAATCTTGTAATCCAGCTTTGAGTCGGCAAACACAGGTAAGAACTCCGAAGCGCACACAACGCCTTCCGGAAACCATGCAATAGCTCTGTCTGAGTTATCCAAAGACTGCTAAAGTTTTCCCTTGAAGTTTGTGGGGTTCCTCCACAGATTTGCCTAAGTTTGGTGGCATGTTCAGGCGAGAGTTGTTCGATGTCGTACATCAAGTCCAAAATAGAGCAACTTTCGGCACGGGTGAGCTGCGCGCCGATCTTCATATATTTGCATTCACGCAACTTCTCTAATTTAATCAATGACAGATAGAAGAGCTGGCGAATTAGAGCATCATTTTCTTCCACCGAGGTACGAGGTTCGGGTATGAGGGTACCCAAGAGGTCAAAATTGAGACCAACACTGTAATCCTTGGCCCTATCGAGCTTGATTCCGTGAGGTTGGCAAAGGGCGCCATTTTTGCCGTTCAAGTGTCGAATGCGACTGTCTGCAGGATACGACTTGGAGTTATATTTGTACCCTGTGGAAGTTCTCGAATAGACGTAAGTCAAGACATGACTTTCTCCTTCGTGAGCGAAAGATTGCGACCTGAAGCATATGCCTCGTTGACTTCGCCATTATCAGACCATAGGATTTGATTGTTGTTGTATCGGAATGTGGCGGAGCTTGTAAATTTGAGATATAGATGAAGGTGCTGATATCGGCGTGCGAGAAGGTGATCCCCTGGCTGGCAACATTGGCATACACAATTGTGTACATCAATTGACGTGCCATAGCAGAGCTCAGACTACTTTCTGCGGGAGGTGACGCCATTTTTTGGTTGTTGATATGCTCGAGATGTGTTTGGACAGGACGCAGATGCGAATCCTGTTATTGCTCGTTCAAACGAGATCGTGTCTCCGGACGTCGCAATTCGAAAGCAAAACGTCAGATTCAAAGGAGTAGACAATTTCTGTAGGCAGAAATGTGCGCGAAGTCAATCGGATTTAAGTTGGGTTGGCTCGACGCAGAAGTGGATGTTCGGCCAAAGAACACATATCCGTCTAATAGTTACGAAGTGCGCTAAGGTGTGTTTACTCGGGAATGAATTGAGCTTGGCGCGGATAGACTTCCTTAGATGCGACTTAAAACGATCTTTCGACCTTTGTCACGCGACATTCACTATGAGCTTGCATAATCGTGACTTTCATGTTACGAAATGGTACACTAGCAACGCTAAATGAATCGGCAAAAACGTAATGCTTCGTATCCGCAATGAATTTACTTCAGATAGCCTTCTAGATAAGATCGAGCCGACAGCCGAAACACCGCTTAGTAAAAACAGCAAACACTGTTTGCTATAAGCCGTCTCTGCTCGTAAGGGCGCTTCTTGAAGGAGCTCTCGAAGTTTAGTTCTCAAAGCGTCCCGCCTATCCTTGACTTGGGGTAGTACTTGAATGAACCTGTTCCGAGACCCTCGCTGATTTCTTTCCTAGCATTGTTCTACATCAAGATATTCTCGGCAGCTTCTGCCTCTAGATTTGTAATGTATTGAGGTCGTTTCTCGACTTTGAGGTAATTGCTTGATTGTTGGACTTCGAATTCGACATGCTTCGCTGTGGTGGGGAATTGGTTCCAAGCCTTGTGCAGTTCTAAAATTGCCTTCTCGAAATCGTGTTTCATAGCTGCCAAACTTGACTCAAATCTCAAGAATCCCTTCTTCGATTTCTTGTCTCTTTCTCCTTGGACACATACTCAACAAGAGATAGAACTACTACTCGGACCTGTTCAGTATTTCCTATTCAATAATTGTTGATCTGATAATGCTAAACCTCTCCAAATGCATTCACTTGATTTGGGAGTCCTAAAGGGTACGGAAATAACGCTGTCAATTGGACCAGGCTCAAACAATGGCCTCTCAATGTTGACATTGAAAGCGACGTCTAAACTCGGCAATGGTTGCCGTTGGACTTGAGACATGGATGCAGGGATCCACACAGGCTAAGGGCGGCTAGGCCCAGTCTTAAGGGCTTTTCACATGACTCCCGACAACGACATCCAACATACTCTTCTTTCGGCCTGACGTGTAAATCGTCTTCCTTTGAAGGCTCAATTGGTCTTTTACGATAGATAAGCATGGCTTCGTTTGCCAATATTTACACACACCGGAAAGTTGCCGACACCGCCTCAAAAGCATGCGAAATATGCTATAGACCCAGCACTAGCGTTCTAGTCGCATCAGAGAATAAGGTCGGTCATCATTAATCACTATGTGCCTGTATGGAACTTGACTTTGCATAGGACTTCTTCTACGTCTGCCCTGCACATCTGAAGGACAAGGGATTCTGCAACCCTATCATCGATGAGGCTGCAATCGCCGCTAAGAAGAAGAAGGAGATGGACGCAGAGATAGAACGGGTCAAGCTAGAATTTGAAGAGAAGCAAAAGAAGAAAAAGGAGAAAGAGTCAGCAAAAGATAAGGAGAAGGAGAAGGATAAAGACAAGGACAAGGATAGTGATGAGAAGACCACGGAGAAGAAAGTGGACGAAAAGGTACAAGGTCCGCTCTCAATATCATGCAGACTTGTTGATCAGATATTCTCTAGAAGAAGTCCGATGAGCCCACACTGGGCCCGGTTGAGGAAGAACCCAGGGTGTTTGCTCTGCAGAAAACTTTCTACCAACAGCGAATCGAGAAGAAGAGAAATGCAGAGATTGCAAAGCGCAACAGGGAACGTCTCCAGAATCCGAATCTCTTTCCACAAGTCCCGAAAGGCTTTCCTTAAATGGACTTTACAGCCGTGCCATGGAGCATCCACGCATTCACGAGCCCCCATTGGCACATCGACGTTAGCCACGTGATCAGATCTGCTTTCGATCGCATCTGACCATCAACAGGAGTCTCATCTTTCGACAGTCTGCCAAGCAATCTGGTTCCCCGGTTTTATCGGGCACGCCGAACTGTTTAGTGCTTGTGCCAGAGTGGTCAATGTCCCCAGTGAGATACAGTACAGTCAGCCCCAAAAGCTGGCTATACTTCTCGTTTTTGGCATCAACTCCATCTGCGTAACGCGAACAATACCTCTTCAGTCTGAGCTACAGTAGGCTGACTTCTTCGAGACACGTCATTACTCTGGGAATTGAATCATATCATCGACGAGGAAGAGGGCCGATGAGATGCATCCCTGAGATGATCGACCCGTCAGTCCGTCCTGCCATGTGCATGAAATTTCACAAGGATGTATTGGCTCTGACCAGGCTCTGACCATAAAACCTTGTATCTTATCCTGGTAGACAAATCAATGATGATCGATCGCTTACACGGCAGTCACCAGGCTGAGTCGCGCTGTCTTGAGGGCGGCCGACGTCTTGGAAACGTGCAACGCACTATCTCTGCCAAGCTACATCTTCTAGATATTCCAGCTTGGCTCGAGATAATGAGAATTACGAAAAGCTCTTTCAAGCAGAGTCCAGGTGAATGGGGTCTCGTGAGGGCTTCCAGCCTTGCAGATAGGGGTGGGGTGTTGAGTTCGCTTGCAGTTTTGAGGACCTCTTGTGCTAGTGCTTACTCTTCAGCCTTTACCATCCTTGACATCAGCCACATTTCCTTGAATCGATATGAGTCTTTCTACATCTCTCTGAAATTTAGGGGACTTTAGGTGATGGAAAGCCAACAAGGAACCCCGCTTGTCAGCAAGTTCGCTTGATATTTCCAGATACATCGGCAACGGCGGCTTAGTACGTAGAGCGGCTTGAGGAGAATCCGTGCTCGATGGAGCTGCATGTTGCGGCCGGGCAATCTGACAGTCGTCCGGATTGACCCTGATGCTTCTCTTTTTCACGTTGTGAGTAATGATGACAGCCTGGAAATCGAAGAAGACACACTTCTGCTACTCCTCGCTAGTATCGTCAAGTCAATATCTATAACATTTCTCTAGTCATCCTATGTCAGCGAAGCATGAGACCTCATAGGATGGGAGAGCGAGCACTATCCGCATCTGGCGTTACCGTGCGGTGCAAACTATACCTAATCACAATCTTTCGGTGCTACTCCTGAAGTCTCATACGCCAAATGTTCTGAGCGCATCTCGGACTTTCATTAGAGTACGGCGTATTTGGCTGACGGAATTCCAGCAGTCTGGTCTTTCCGTGTTTTGTATCATGCAAGTTAACGTTGCGGTGTATGGATACCTTGTTTGTTGATAATCTACGAATCACCTAAGGCTTACCGCGGGAATGAGAAACAGGAAGCTATCACGAGCAGTGGTCGATCATCAAATCAGGAATTCGCACCGTGGTTCCTCAAGTGTGTCTCACCGTGCCGCTTCCGATTGATGCAAACGCATACTGCGAATGCGCTGGTCGTACTTATCATCCATACATGAGCACCTATCAATTGCTAGCTATCGTGGTCTAGTCTGGAAGGGCTCTTGACGGCATCGACTGTTTCCATGTATGCTCGATACCGGGCGACAGCGGCGCGTGCCGGTCGAGAACGTGCTGACCTGACCTGCATGAGTCCAATGATAACCCATGCCGTGCCGTGAAGCCATAAATTAGGCTCCTTCTACTTCATGCACTTCTGTGTGAAGGCTTCGACTATGCCATCCGGTTTCCCCACCCCCTCCAGTTCCTACAGATTCTCCTTTCCCTTCATTCCCGGCGGTAGCCTAATCCCATGCCCTGTTCCTATCTCGGCCCTATCCCCCACATTCCCTGATTTGCTGACACCGTGCTCAATCTTCTTGGTGACTTCGTCGACGCGCCCCTTTTGAAGACTGAAGGCTGGACATACCCATACTCCGCAGCTACATCGCATACCCTGCCATGCATAGCGTCCTAATTGACCTCCGCATTTCGGGTTCGGACACTCTAAGCGGCCGCTCAGCAATCCTTGCTCGAGAGCAGGCCGCATCCAGGATACAGGATGCAGGAAGTGATGAGTACACGCACTATGGAGCGGGGGAGGTGGTAGAGACGGGTTGAGTGAGGATATCGGCCCAACTGTTGATAACGCTTGGGTTTTAGATGGCGTGGGGATGTGATCGACGAGGTATGGAGTTGTCGCTAATGTGCGACTAAAAGGATATCGTTAGCCCAGTTTCGAGTGTCGACAGAACAACACTTATGCGTTGCTTGTACTGAATACTCCAAGTCGTCGCCCGTGAACGGGATGAGTCCAGCCTAGACTTGTGCAACAGCATGCTAAACGGATACTACGTACCGACATTTCCTACAACGCAGCTCAACCTCCTTTCCCCCACTTTCCCTCTCAACCTGTTCTTCTTCGTCTCTGAAGCGAACGCGTTCTGGTGCCATGCCGGCGGCAAGAGCAAGTCCCACCTCTTGATCATAGAGCCACCTCTGATATTTTGGGTGTGCCTCTATATCACGTGGACAGCCCATCTCCTTGTAGAGCTGGAGTTGAGCCATGAAGCCATCATTAGGTTCGGCGATGGGTCTTGACTCTCGTATAAGCTCAAGAGCAGACTTGACTGTGTGCTGTGGATATTTGCGAAGGAGATAGGCAATTGTGACGGTGACAGAGCGAGACTTGCCCATCGCACTGGGAAAAGGGTTAGCGAGATCGACTTGCATGAAAACAATGAGCAGTTTTGGGATCTTGCCCAAAATGGAATCCCGCCGCTCCCAATAATTTGAAAAAGACACATTTTACCACATTATAACGTGGATAACCATGAGTCTCCCTTCTCCGAGTTTGCGCAGGTTCAGGTGTTTACTCCTTGCTCCCTGCTGCTTCATACATCCACACTATCGTTCTGACCAATTCCCACAAACAAAGCCATGAACATGAGACCCGAGAATCCGAGAGAGGGAAATGCACTAACTCACCAATGAACCAGCACACCTCCTTTCTTGCCATCCTTCTCACTCTTCAGGCCTTTCTCGATGAACTTCCCCGTCCGCTCAAACTCCACCAACAAATTCTCATCATCGACATCATCGACCTCGATGCTCAGATGCTGGTACTGCTCCCAGTGCTCGAAGTCCTTGAAATCGTACTTGAGGACCGAGACTATGTGAGTGATTCCCTTCTCTTCGAGAGCGGACTTCCGGCGCAAGGTGAAGATGCTGTCAGCTTCGTTAGCGCTGATGTGCCCATTCTCGAAATTGATTTCGAGGCGTTTCGATTGTGCTGTGCATTGATTTCACCTAGAGAAGGAAATGTATGGGCCCATCACGTGTAGCAGATATTTTGAGGAGAATGAGGCCGAAGTGGCAAATAGAATATGGATATTGTACCTACCCACCAACGAACAAGTCCTCATCCCCTGGGACTCGTGAGAGCGCCATGTTTGACGGAGGCGGCCTGTAATCCACTTTGCTTGCCTTCTTGGAAGTCTCAGTTTGATGCTGCTCCTGGTGGCCAAAGCCCTCGTCGCGTCTCTTGGTCCTTGAGGTGACTTCTTGCCCACAGTTGCCTGATCGTCGCTCAAACAGCCTCGGTCTCTCGGTTCCCAAGAAAGGGGTCAATAGGGGGCTTGAACGATCAGGTAATGATAGGTCAGCAGTTGTATTGTTTCGTAATGATATCTCAGTTGTCCTTTGTGCACTTTTGTTTATCCCGCTTTCGATCTTGAAATCCTTGTCGACTAAACTGGCAATGATTTAGGGCTTGTCTCCCGAGTCGGCTAGTAGCTTTATGCCTGAGGCAGATGTCCATATTTATTTCGGCCGTTTGTTTCGGAGAAGGTCATCAAATCTCATGAAACACGATCGATGGCGATAGACCTTGGTGATCTGCCGTGGGCTCTGACTGCCGCACTGTATCAATAATGCCTGCTGCTCCACGAGGAAGCCTATCCACCTCCCCAAATCAACCTTGTTCTCCGTTCCCTGGCGCGCTTCAGTCCCTACACGCCCTAGCCGTCGAGCCCAGTTCCTGACATCCGAGTCGTCACCATCGGTGATTTAATGAATGGGAAATTTCCGAGTCATCCGTGGACCGTGGGGAACGGGACGATGAGCATGTCCTGGTCGTCCTTGGATATATTTGCAGTTTTCATACAACGTTGCGCGGCTGGACGGCCTCAAACTTTGTGAAAGTGGATTCTCAGAAAAAGTTACACCGAAGATACTTGTTGTTAGCTTGGGAAGTTACGAAGCCTGATCAACAGTTCATCATACACGGCTTACAAGGCTGACACAAAAGTCACTAGTACTTGGAAGTCTGGAAGTATAAATCCGTTCCTGGTTAGACGGGCCTCAGTTGTGGAGCAAGAACATGCCTCCTGTTTTGCTCAATTGGGAAAACTAAACGGTACAGTTTACGAGGTCACACAAGAACCTGTGTCAAGGAGTCTGGCATATTTCCAGTGTTATCTATTTGGCTTTTACCAGTGGCGTCAATCCATCATCCAAGGAAGCGAAACTTTGTGTCACACGTGGCCGAGCATTGGCAGAGCAGGTGGCTTTGCCAGCTGAAAAACCTCACTTCCGTCATCTGCAGTTCTATCCAACTTCCCAAGCTACTTGAGGCCGGCTGTTAGCGTCTGCATCTGCGTCCGATTTATGCGGCCACACAACAGTAAGGCTGGAAGATGTGTCATTGAAAATTGAATCTTGGACCCCTGGATCATTGAGCATGTTAAGATCTTATTTCCCAGTCATCTGGTGATCATTCCTTCTGCTAGTCAGCATGTAATCGCCGACCTGAGTTGCAAGCGTGATCCCAAAGAACTGGTAAGTATTACTACCTAGCTCTCCTTGGTTTGGCCTGATTTGTAGGCAAGGCTTGATCAAGTCAGTAAGGTCCTTTTGCCGGCTTCTTCTCTATCACCGGGAGTGAAACCTGACACGGCTCGGAGATACTAAGCCGATTGAGAGGTCAGCCTTGCCATGGCTTAACGTCTTCTCAAGATTTGGGACTCTCACCGTGATCGGGTCATTATTCGGCTGCAGGAGATTTTGATTCGCTCCTTGATATGCCATGGCGGTTTGCCCCTTCTACGGTGTAGATATGTGTCGAGCGCCGAGGCTGCGAGATATCGGCAGAAGGGGCTTGTGACTAACCTATAAACATTCTCCCAATGAATAAGACCCCGAATGTCATTTGTGGGCCAGTATGTCCAGTTAGGGATTTAACCTCCCCTCTGTCTTACGACTCAAGATAGCCTTGATTCGATGACCTTGGCTACCAGCGAAACGCCCTGCCAGTTTCCTGGCTTCCAACCATGACGTGCAGATCTTCCAAGACTTTTTCTTTGCAAACTATGTTCATGGGAACCAGGATTTTTGGCTGTCACTGGACGGCGACTGTAGATCGGTTGGTGAGTCGGTACGAATTCGATACTTGCAATCAAACCGAAGACGCGTACTGAGGCGAATAATGGTGGATCCTAAAAACTGCCACCAAGCGTAGATGTCAGGAAAATACCGTTAGTCTATCAATTAGTTGACTTGTCGCAATTACTCCCTAGTATGTGCATGCGATGGTTTGTAGGAACTACCGGTCAGCCTCTCCAGCTGAGGAATGCATCATGATAGGGCGCCTCGTCTTGGATAGGCTCGTGACATGGTGACTAATATGGGATAGGTGAGATCTGAGCGCTATGCATTTGCGCGCGCGGCAATCGAACCTCGAGACATCTCACCGACTCTATTCTTGTCCGCGGTTGCGATGTGCCGTTCGAGAGCCTTTATGTCACAGGCCTCTTGAAAGGCATTTGCAGACCAAAATAACACTTCAGCAGATAAAAGCATTCGGCCTTGCATTGGTCCTGCCCGTCAAAGGTCCCTATCCGAGCAGCACGCAGTGGTTCACCAGCTTCAGTCAATCAGAACCCTCGCCGGCGTTCTTTCGGATGCGTACCATACATACCTTCGGCCCGCAATCGCTGCATGTTGCTTGCATTGCGTCGGCCTGCCTGGGCTGGAGGCTGGGTTGGGGATTGGTGTTCGATTAGGAGCGAACAGACGAGTCGTCATCCATGGGTGGTTGTGTCGAGCTAGAGGAAGTGTCGTTGTTGCCCACCATCCTCGCCTAAATTTCAATAGGCGGGAAGCTGAAGTCTCTGGCTGCTCTAGACCATCTGCATGATCACTTTTCTGGAATTGCAGTATAGTGCTCGTATCCGGTGGACTGGTAACAGCAGATAAGATCATGCCATTGAATTGGCTTTGGGGTCGGTGGCGGAATGATCTCGCGCCTCAGGTACGTCTCTTGCGCTGAAGAAGTATCGTACCCCTCGGGAGCTGAGGAGGGGTACCTCAAGCTGAGCTGCACGATGCACAAGGCGCCAGGGTGCGCTTCAGGCTCTGCCGTGGCCTCGAATCAGGGCTTCGTACAACAAGATGGCCTTTCCCAACCTCGCTGGATAGGCACTTTGTGATTGGCAGTTGTTGGTATGCAGCTTACATGTTGCTTGGTAAGGACGTCCGCTTCACACGGTGGCTGCAACACCCCCACAGCGTGCATTCTTGTGCGTATGTCGTAGGGCAAAAGGATTCAGCTGTATGCATGTGTGAGAATAATGAGCACTTCTTTGTTTTTCACCGCTGGCTTGCTATAATTAGGGCTTGATGTTCAAATAGTCTCGGACGGCGAACCATACATTATCAATCTAATAGAGAACTGTTTTGGGAAGCTGCAAAGGAAAAAAAGTCCTCTCAAGAAGCCGCTTTTGGAAGCTGCATCCCCTTCTGGACGAGGCCAATCTCCGTGGTGTCAGAGAAGGCTGAAAAGTTGGAGAGCGCGCCAGCCTGCTCAAGCCCCATTCCAGTGCTAGCCGGGTCCCGAGGTTGTGTGCTCGTGTTCACTACTCAGGGCTGACGAGCGACGATCATCAAGGGCTCAGGTCGGGTTCAGGGTCTAACTCGTTTGAACAGGGAGCTCTTGGTCCATGACTCCATGTGCATCGCGGACACTTCCTTCCCTTCCCTTGCCCTCCCGCAGGCTCTGGCTGAAGCGGTTCGTCGTGCGATGCTTGACTAGCTACCGTAGTGTATACAGTAGTGTTGCAGGCCCAGCCGTGCTGATTTAGCCCAGATCTGGTTTAGGGCAGGGCAAATCGTGGTGACGAAAGCCCATTATTGGAGCAATGGAGACGAGGTTCCGAACGTGTGGGAGCCCGACTTCATAGGCTGGGACTTGATTTGCTTTCTCCAGTCTGCAGCCGGGAAGAATTGATTCAGCTAAGGATCGAGTCGTTGAGAGTCTCCGAGTGATGAATGATCCACGCAGTGCCAGACCCTCGCTTGCTGGCTCTCATCTTGGTATATTGAAAGTCGAAATATTGAACACCAGCCACCAATGTCTCCAGCCACGACAGCATCTCTTCCGTATAACGATTGGCTGTGGGCTTCGCAGCCACGACCGTTACCGTTGCACATGCATCTGATCAAGATTTCTCTCTTGCCGAGGGCGGGGCAGGGTACCTAGCGATCCATGCTTGCTTTTTGCTGGGATTTCTTGGGAGACGTCGAGGTCGAAGGTCAAAATTCGAGTTCAAACTTTAGTAGCCTCGAGTCATTAGCGTGAGGCCTCGTCGCCGTCGCTATCGCCATGCTTTTTCGCCTTCTATCCGACGGTGACGATCTCGCCCGGCAATCTTAGACTGAGGGCAAGCCACTAAGTGCCACTACTGAGCAACTGATCTTTCCAGAAAACAGAAGGTGCGATCTAGTGTCTTGTCAAGTGCTTGCCTCGTGGCGTCTAGATTCTTTTAGATAGTTCCTGGACCAGCGTGACCATAGGCGCGCGAGTAAAATCTTCTGTATTTGAGATTTTCGCTCGTACTACTGGCCCTGTGAATAATTTGCTGACGTTGCTTCCCAGGAGAAACGATGCTGGGAAGCTTAATGAGATAGTAGCATGGGCTTAGAAGCAGCAGAAGTGGTGGGCTTGCTGTGGAGACCAGTCGCTACAGTAAGGGTAGCAACATCTAAACTCCGAAAGTTCGTCCAGAATTTGAAACATCAAACATATGCCGAGAAAAGTCCCGTAAGTGATGATCTCAACCTAACACCAGAGAATACGTTCCAGAAGCAAGACATGGTAGCTTCCATGGCCATATCTCCAACGAAACCTCGGAGAGTTTGTACGCTGAGTCAATCCTCAAGTAGCCATGTGGACATGAGATTTTTAGACATGGCAAATTTCGAGTAGGTTTTAGAACTATCGCTAGGTACTAGCTACTACGAACTGTGCCTCATGCAGTACGGAGGCGCTTCATCTCAATCAGCATCGTCAATTACTGGATTGAGATTGAAGGATTGAGGACATGACCAGGGAAACGAGTAAACAAAGCAAAGTCAATTGACATAATTACATCTGCCGGAAATCCCCCCGCGGGAGTCTGAATGGCATCAAAATTAGACACGGATATCCTCTCAGGCAAATGAAAGGCAGTAGTGTTTTCAACGCAAAATGTGAATCAGCTTGGCAAAGATAGAACGGTAGATAATCGCCCTCGATTCGTAATTCGGTTCCAATTTCCTGGCATTCTCATTTTATGAAAGGTCGTCGGTGGCGCAGCAGAAGATCCAGACAGGGCTTGAGGCGAGGCGAGTCGTTGGCTGCAGCATCACCAGCAGGCTCTTTGGAAGGCTGCACACCTGCAGATTGTAATTTGTAGCAGATTTGTCCATTGGCCAGTCGTAATATAGCCAATGGAGGACAAGGGATGTCGAGACACACCTTTCATTATAAGCTAAATGATCCTCTTTCTGGGCATGTGAATATGGAACCGGCTGTTTGTTCTTCACTTCTCTTTTTCCGTCCCTTGAGAATTTCACTGCAGTCCAACCACTGGAGCTATTGGACTCGGATTTGGCTGTCGTATCCAAGGAGGCGGCAAGTACAGAGAGTGGACAGTTAACCGCTGCAGTGTGCCGGATCAATTGTCGTTTAGCATCAGTCATCAAGCAATCTCAGGACGGTCATATTTTCTGAGCATGACTGAGGTTCAATTTAATATTCGGTGGATCGCTAACGTGCGAAGTGGAGCCCAGCCCAGCACCGTACTCATGTAGTGGTGATGCGAGAATGAGGCGAGGATGAGCCTCGGAAACTTCAATGAGTGGGAGTGAGAGTGAAGCTGGGTACGACCTCAAGATCCCACATCCTCTACGAGCTGCCTTGTCCTGCCTTGCGACGCACAAGAAAATGGCTTGGAGCTAGATAGGGCTGAAGGGTCAACTTGATTGAATGGCCGGGATCGAGCCCACCGATCCCTGCATGAAGTTCCCTGCAAAGACACCCTGACCGCCATCCTTTTTCAAACCCCGCGAGAGAGACTAGGAACCCCTGATAATTGGCCACCTCGGCAAACCCCTGGACTGCAGAATGCCGTCCCAAGGTGAGGCCCGCTTGACAAAGCGTGGGGAAGGACAGGAGTGAAGCCGAAGCCTCTGATTCTTGGGTTCGATTCCAACAGTCGACCTTTAGCAACAAGACTGCTGAACATCGGGTACGCCCAGCATATGATATGTACAATTATCCGTGAGAAGAAGATAGTATATTTCAGGAGCTCTGCTTTAAGATCTCCTTCTGGAGTCAGGTTCGTATTCTCGTGACAATTGACTGAGAGCTGCAACGAGCAAGTGTGTGTTCTCAACTTCAAAAGCATAGAACTACTATATGAAGGGAGGCTTGAATAAATGAAAACAAGAGGGTCGCTAATTCAGGGATGGATGAGATGATACGTACTGAAACAAGCACTGAACTACGGTCCAAGTAATGGAATGACAGAACTCAATCCTCCAGCACCAGCCAGTATCTGGATTAATGATCTCATCCGCTTGGATTCGAGAGCCTGGTTAACTAGTAATCATGGGGTCTAACTTGTTCACCGTATAGCTGACATAGGAATGATTATAAGTGCTCGGCCTTTCTCCTCCTGAGTCTCCTCTCTCACACCGTACAACAACACCCTGCCTGACCTTGACGATCCCACCTTCTCGCCCTACGGCCTTGGCAACACATAAGACGATGAGCATGGTAGCATGGGTCAGGCAGGGTGCGGGCCTCTGCGGAAAGAGATCTCTGGAGCAGGGGATAGAGGTAGGGATGCGATAGGATGGAGAGGAAGGGAAGGAAAGGGAGACGAGACAAGGTTTATGTGTGGACAGCATGGACAGAAAGTGGATTGACAGACTAGACTTGACTGGGCAGATTAACAAAAACATAATGTCTAATAAGTGGGCACTTGGAAGGCTGTGCAACGACAAAACAGCTAGAACACAGCTAGACGATCTAATTCCATCTACATACCGCCGGAGATCAGTCCCCTGCCTACTCTGTAACCTCCGTAGCTGTCTACCCAAGGAACAAGTCCCGCCGGGCAGAACAGGGCTTTCTCTGAGACGTGCAGTGAGCAAGCAGTGAGCACGCATCGTTAACGCCAGCGCCAGCTAGTTCATGACATATTCTCCTGCTCCATTGTTCTTTACCTACCTGACTGGGCACTGTGGGCACTGGGCAGGCTCGCTGGCGCTCATTCTCATCGTCCTGGCCCTTGTCCTTGTCGCCGTCTTTATTCATGAGCTACCTTGCTTAGCCCTACCCGCAAAACCCTCAGGTTCTTTTAACCCTCCTTCCCTTCTTCTTCTTCCTCTTGCAGCCAACCAACATCTAACTACCGCTCTCCACCGAAACTCTACCAGTCCCAGTCCGCTTCACGCCTCCGAGCTCCACAGATACCATCTATTTCAAGTAAATTCACGTACCAGAACTGCTCCTATCTACGACGCCACTCGCCAAATTGCCAGACCTTTTGAATCTACCTACTCCCTTTCACACCCGTTCAGCACATTATCGCGTCGCCCTGGCCAAAACCAGACCAGCGCTATTGTCAAGTCGCCGCCTTCAAATCCTTACCCAGCTGGACCACTTTACAACTATCACTACTACATGACTAGTCTCACCAACCATCAGCCTTCCAAGACATTTGTAAAGTCCGAAGTCCCGTCGTTCATTAGTCGTCACTAGGCTCCTCCAGACTCCTTTACCTCACCTGGAACCAAACAATATACGCTACCTCCCTCTTCCTCCTCCACCACGAACCGCGAGCACGCTACTTGCCCTACCCCCCAAGCCGATCTGACTCCATCTCCCAGAACAGGTCGATCTCGCGAGACTTTCTACTTCTTACAACACTCCAATGACATAGCTTTCCTCGACTTAACCGGCGGTCTTCTCCCTTTCTTAGTTGTATATTGCTTGTTGGAATCGATATCTATGTTTGCCTCCATTTTCTCGTTCAAATCGGATCTCCCGAAGGACTGTCGCCACTTGCGGACCGAAAGTTTCTAGGAGCTCGTGGCCCAGAGTGTTTACCGATACCACTGGCCTCCCCTTTCAGCTAGTGGCAAGCAACGCAATCCTTTTCAACATGGAGATACCCAACCCCAATCGAGGAGCAAGGCCTATGGGAAGCCTGCCCCAGATTCAAATACACGATCCATCCGAGATGTACCGCAAGTCGAGCAGGTCAAGTTCGTACAATTCAGCGGCATCTCCAGGTCTATCTTCGATCCCAATGTCAATACCGAACGCTCGAGAATTCGTCCCTCCACCTCTTCCCCCACCACGACATATAGCAGATATCGCAGACGGTGGACACAATGGGCCTGATAACGCCTGGAAATGGGGGAACAACTCGCACACAGAAAGCAGAGATTGGGGCAGGGCAACGGCATCAATTCCACAAGGCTCCAGCTTGCATGGCGGGACTGGTAGTTACATGGGTAGAAAGGATACGCTGGACGAACAACTAGATTTTCAACGCCGCGGAAGTTCTATTTCAACTATAAAATCAGATTCAAGAGATGGCCCATATCAAAGAGATGAAGGGTACGAGAGTCTGGGAGCAAGTGTGTGGTCGAACAAGTCAGTTTTGCATTTCCTTTCAACAAAATTGGGTGTTCCTACCACTCCAGCCAGCTGTTCACATTCTTTCATGCTTTCTCAAATTAGGGAAGTCTTGCCAATGGCAGAAGACTAACTCTGGAGACTGGATCTTCTTTCTGGGTACCCAACACCAGGTGGTCATTTTTCACTAACGATTCTATGCTAGATCGAAAACCCAAGAGTCTCTACCAAGCTTTCAAAGTTTTCAAAGTTCAGTCCACGAGAAATACCAGAGTACTGCTCAAGCATTTGACAGAACTCAAATACAGAAGCTGGATGCTAGGAGAGGAACTGATAACACAACACCTCCGAGAGGATACTCGAAACCTGGCTTCAGCTCATCTGTCAACGACGTATCCCCAACAACCCGTGTCCACCATGAGCACAGATACCCAAGTCAATTGAAGCCCCTGTCACTTCCGATTCTTCCAGGAAGACCAGGGGTTGTTGAAAGCCCGCTGAGCAGATGGGCCGATACACCACTCTCTTCTGCCATTTCGCCTGGCAATCCATATCCACGATTTGGCATGCAGAGTCATTTCGACCATAGATCACCCAATGATGCAGATCCCGACAGGTCTCCACTTCCATACATAAGGCGCTCAGGAAGTAATTCGGTCATGAACGACGACCCCTCTAGTGTAACTAGCAGATCTAGGGAGAGTTATGATCAGAGGGCCACCCCAGACCACGACGATTTTCCTATGGAGGACACCGGATTCAGACGGTTGCACATCGATGATTACTCGAATCGCCACGAAGGATATTCACCTGGTGCAAATGTTGGTCAGAAAAGACGTGCCTCCTCTCCACCAGGGGATGATGGTCCATCTCTCCACACTGTCGGTAGCGCAAGTGACCTATACAGACGAAGAGAGTCTGCATCTCGTGCTTCCCCCACTCCGCGGTTCCACTCGAACTCTGGTTCAGTGTCATCAACAGCTTCCGGACCAAGGAACAACTCATATGCATCCACTCTTTCGGTTACTGCAAGCAGCATCACGAGCATGAGCTCATACGGGCGGCTGTCACCTGGTGGCATTTCTCCTGGTGGTATTTCAAATCCTGGCTCGGACATGTCAGATTCACCATATGTGACCTCGTTGTCATTAAACCCGAGTCCGCGGGGGTCCTTGTCGAGAACGAATCATAGTCGGGCATTGTCAGAGTCACGTCCTTTTATGACTTCTCGAAAGTTATCCGAGAGTCTTGGAGCTTCTAAGCACGATAGCCCTCCCAATATGCACGGTGTTTACATGTGCGAGTGCTGCCCAAAGAAGCCAAAGAAATTCGATTCACAGGAAGAACTTAAGTATTATTTCCCGTCCACAATTTTCTCCAAATGCTGACAAGATATAGCGCACATGAGCAAGAAAAGCAGTACGAGTGTGCATATTGTCGCAACCGTTTCAAGAACAAGAATGAGGCTGAACGACATCAAAATTCGTTGCATCTCAGGCGTCACTCGTGGTCTTGTGCAGCATTATCAGGCTATGCCGCAGCATTTCATAATTCTCCGAACCGGCCTAACGAAGCTGACACATGTGGCTATTGTGGAGAGGATTTTCCGCGATCGGGCATCTCGTCCCCTTCGATATCCGGGCCAGCAATTGCTATTGCAACTGATCACGATTGGGAAGTTCGGATTGGCCATCTCCAGGAAATGCACAAATTTGGGGAGTGCAACCACGCGAAGAAGTTTTTTAGAGCGGATCACTTTAGGCAGCATTTGAAGCACAGTCACGCAGGCACCAGCGGCAAATGGACCAACATGCTAGAGAATGCATGTATGAAAGACGAGCCACTTCCTGAGCCGATCCGGGGTCCCGAAAGGGTAAGCCCTGGTGGTGCCAGAGTTGGTAGGATCAGTGAAGAGGATGAGATTCTTTGAAATGGGAGGTGGTGGAGAAAGCGTGAAATCATACGCTTCGGATTCGAGGGAACAAAAGAATTATAAAAGAGAAGAGACGACCTTGTTAACGGCCATACACAAGATACCCGGTTTACGGTTCTCATGCATTGCTTGCATTGCTTGTCACATTATATTGCGACTGGTAGGACAGTATACATTTGCATTCCGCAGTTCGCATTTCGCGGTTTCCCGCTTCTTCGACACATTCTATATACCTTCACGGAAACTGAGGAAAGGCTGCATCGCAGGACTGCATAGGCGCATGGTTAATGATTTTTTACGTCCGACAAAACGACATGATTTTTTGTTCGGCGGAAAGGGATACAAGGGAACGGGACGGCACTGGGACGGTTCCACAAAGGGAGTCCAGACTTCGACTATATGGAGGGATTGTAAACCTCACATCATGTAGCAACTGGTCTGCTACATTTGTTTTCGCACGCATCACGTTCTTGCCGGCTGCTGGCCTGCTTGCATATCGTGCATTCACTGATCAAAATTGATCAGGGATCTGCCTATTGAAATTAAGATAATGAAAAAGAGATACGATACCAACGTGATGAGATCACGCAGACCCCCAAACATCTTCACATCTTTCCTTTCATAAGATTTTCGGTGATTTTGACTTTGACAGGAGCTAGTCGGTCATGATCACTCACCCGACCATTCATTCAATGCCTTAGTGTCATCATGTTTTAACTTTTGGTCATGAATGAGTGGCACAGTTAGTTAGCGCACAGCTACTCTTGGCATGTAGGACGAAATCGAGGAAAGATGCATCCGAGCTTCTCTTCCGGGTTGTGAAAGCTAGTGGAATGGCACAATCCGACAATTAGGGCTTGCCTTCCGATATTATCTAAGTGCTTACGAAGGTACTTGCCATGGTCTCGGTGTATCGGCTGTCAGGGGCTGCGAGCAGTCTCGCTTCGCCTTGTTGTCCTTCTCTTACAAGTAAGTCCGTTGAATGTGTTTTCGGGTCCACACAGCATGGATTGTGCCTATGCACACCCTTCTGGATTTGTTCCACCGCTCTAGGTTTGACTTCACTAGGCTCTTCAAAAGAATCAAGGGCAGAAAGTTCTTCTCCCCACAAGGCAGTTTTTGACGGCAAGGAGACACTACCATGTGAGAAAGACGATCCGTAGAAACAGATCTTCCCTCATCATGCCGGTTCCAGGATGCAAACGCGCAACCGTCTTGGGCTCTTGTCGACCACCTCGTGGCCCACCTACCGAACGTAAAAAGCCCCGACGCGGGGTCAAGGGACCAAAATGCCAGCCAAGACCAGATCTGCAGGCAGATCCAAAATTCCAGGTCTGTATCTTTCATTTAATAGACTTTATGCGCTCAGGGTATTTCTTGGACGAAGAAAGTCTCTTTGTTGCCATTTCGGATGACTTACATGTCACTAGCTTCGCCTTTTCTTGGCGCATACAGACAGCCCTATGGATAATTCGCAGAGGTTTTCCTGTTGTGGAATGGCTTGGTCCCCGACCACCCCTCACTTGGTTTGCAATGTTGCATGCAAGGCTGAACTCTATTTGCCATCCTGCCGCTGCATGGGACTCGGCTAGGGCATTTTACGAATACGCCTGGCTGGTCTGAACGTGGGACTGAGTCCGAGCTTCCCGATATCGTGTCTTAACGTCATGGAAACCTCGAACTTCCATGCGACTTCAGCAAGTTAGGTGGTTCAAAAGTTTGGACTAAATGGTTCTAGTTGGCTAGATAGATGAATTGTTGAACTACTTGTTTTGCTATTATCTAGAAGATGGCCATAGCATTGGGTGGGCTGCTCACGCCGCCGGGCATATTGAGAGGCATGGATGTGATGAAGAAGGAATAGCGATTCAGCTCTTGGCAAGTTTTTGACAGTGCCTCGAGGTCGAAGAGCTCGCCTATAGACGAAGGAGTTAGCCGTATCTTACTCTCTACGTTTTCTCTGCCTCACAAAGGTTTGATATTGCGCATCATCTCACTGTTGACAATGTCTTGACAGAAGTGGAGCGGGAGTTCGGAGGCTCGGAGGGAGAGAAGAGGAAATGAGGAGCGTCCTTACCAATTGGCATACCCCATCCAGCTAGAAGATATTCGTGCACTGAGATTGCGCCTGGGGTTGGGTAGACCTGTGGCGGTAGGGCGTTCCTGTCAGTATCAATAGTTCCGGCATGTCAAACATTCCGTACGTCAAAAGACGGCACGGCTGCCTTGACAATGGAGAACATAATCTAGACTATTCAACATACCTCCCAAGAGATAGCATCTCCAGCCACAGCAGAGATACCGCTGTTCCAAAGCCATTCCAGGACCTCAATACAGGCTTCTACGCCCGCATGTTCTGGCTCTTTTTGTGCAGCATAATCCTGTTTCTGGGTCGACGTGTATTGATCCCATTCTGGGATCACGCCCATGCGGATGAAGAGGACATCGCCTTTTTGTGGTGTTACGTTGAAGGTTTTGCACATGGCGAGAATTGCAGTGAAAGGAATCGCGTGGGTGGAGAAGTTCGTGTAGGTTATTGGAGGACTCTGTGAGGCTGCCCAAAGTTGATAGTCTAGAAGGATTCCACGGCCTAGAATGGTTAGTTAGCGTATCCCATGCGGCTTCGAAGCTGCCCGCAGGGCTAGAGAGTCCTCAAGTAGATCTAGTCTGGCCTGGGCATGATATAGAGCAGGGCATGCTTTGTTTCGCTCAGGAACTGTTTTCGAATGTTCCGGGGAGGGTCCAAGTCCAGGAAACCACGGAATTGCATCTGCATGGATAAACTATCATCCGTTACATATCCGCAGCTTGCAAGCTACAAGACTGTGGAGTTTGAAGCGGGATATCATCATGGCGTGCGGCCGGGGGCTGCTCAATTGGTATTCGTGTTTCAGGAAAGCCTAACTTTACGAAAAGCTGTAGAAGACTCACCGGCAATCCCCTCACTAGCCCAATGCTGAAGACCAATTCTGTGGTTACTGATGTCCATTATCTCCTCTTTGGTCGTTCCACCATAGAAAACTCTATCTGGGGTATTCGAGGGTCCTTTCGGGTCTCTAGGCTGCGAGTAGTGTCTGAACCCGTCCCACTGACTGCTCTGCTCTATCTCATCGTCAGCACTTTTTCGGGAAAAATATCTTCGTTCTTTTCAAAGGTATTCAATCTTGGTCGACGAAAACATCATTCTGTCGCCTCAAATGCAGAGACACTTCACTCACGAGGATTCATAGAGTACGCATCGTCAAAACAAGCACCCAGGCCAGGTCCACCAGGAACAAGAAGTGGAATAATCGTATGGCCACACTTCTGTCTCCCAAATTGAGAGTACTCGAGCTTGGTCATGTCCCAGCCTAGACCAACCCGTCTGCCGGTTTTGATCTCGGAAGCCGCCGCTGCGGAGACGACTTCTGGAGTCAGAAGTGAGAGACGGCCTGGATCAGGTTAGTGTATTGACATGGTATGAACTTGAGGCTTTTGACGTGACACAGCTCGTGTTGAATGTTGGACAATGATGAGATATGTACCTAAGCCTTCTAATGAGGAGGACGGTGACCCAAGCCAGACCCGCTTGGGGTTGGGAAGTTGCGAGAAAGGCGTAGAATAGATTGATGGATCATAACGAGGGACATCCGAGACCTTTTCAGAAGTGATATTTGAAGGCTGCTCGACTTTCAAAGGGCCATGCATCACGAATGCTGTGCAAGAGCGGCACTGTAAGGGTCGAAAGGCGGGGTACGCTGCTGATTGAGGGACGACTTGTGGGACAGTTGGAGGTGAGATAAGTGCTGTGGGGATATTTTCGAGACGTGCCAACTGTAGAAAAGATGTTAATGTGAATTAGCAGTATTTCTTGGTTGCGAAGCTCTCTAGGCTCTTGCATGTGCTGCTCCTTGCCCCTCCCTCTCTCTACCCCCACCTTCGACTCGGTTTTCGGACGAGATCTAACCGAGCCCCTTTTGGTAAATCTTCTTTCTTAAGCGAGACAACAACAATAGAATTAGGGCCTTGGAGACTGATGAGAGGCACCGAAGCTGCAACTGGGGTTTGCAATTATATGAGATTGATCCAATGGTGCCATAAGATCCAATACTATTAATTCACTATTCAGTTAGCTCTTTCTCGATCGTGGGAGAACAAGAAGACATGACCTTGGATGCAAGTATGATGAGATGTCATTTGAGACGAGATCAATTGTAGATTTCTGTACCTCATAGCGCGTATTTTGCGCAGTCCGTGGATACTGGCATATATATCTGCGCCATAACGTGGAATAGGTTAGCAACGTTGCGTGAAAGCACTACCTACTGAATACAGAGTATCAGATTCCAGGACTTTTTCTAGTTCCTGCAGTTGAACCAGACTTAGCTAATCTAATCCGTACTGTACTCATCATGATCGCGACATTACTCCATCAGCACCCTCGCAAGTGCCGAAGTATTCGCCTAGCGGAAAATAAGGTTGACAAAGAAACATTTTGCCAAAATCGAACCAAAAAAATTGTCAATACATCACTAACGGGCATTTCTTGGACCCAGAAACTCCAAAAAAGCAAAAACAAATCAGACAGAAAAAGAAGCAGAAGAAACCTAGAGGGGAAAGAAAAGCCCTGCCGATCCGGTAGGGGTTTTACTTTTTTAGTGGTTTGTTGATTTTCTGTCGGATTCGCCCGTATCGCCAGCGATTCACGCCATGATCCGTAAGATCTCCAACCCCATGAACACATTTTGCCCTGACCGCTCGACCATAGAGGGCTGCTTGCTGCTGTTCATGTTGAGGTAGTGCTTAATTGGTTATTTGAAGATGGTAAATTTCTGTGTAGGTCTGCGGCTAGGCTAGCGTACCGAGCATCTAGTTTGGTGGTATTGTCTAGGTCGGATGCAAAGCTGAGAGAATGTTCTAGTCGAACATGCTACACATGTGCTATGAAATAATGCTTACTGGTGTAGCTGAATATATGATGTGGTAGGCTTTTTCTATTTTTTCAAGTGTTACCGCGAATAACGTCTTGGAAACATGCATGTTATGGCTTCTCCGATATTGACTTTCGAGAAAGATCCTGGGATATTGTCTCTGGGTTTCCATCGTTCCAGTCTGAGTGGCTGCTGTATCATTTTGATCACTTGTTATTATACACGTAGCCAGAATGACAAATCTATAAAAGAATGATCGAAGTCCGCAAATTCCCTCCTGTTTGCATCCATATGGCAGGGGATATCAACACAAATAAGCAGCCTCTTTGGCCCCTTCTGGGGTTGACCTCGTTTCCATCTTGTTTTGCTTGTTCCTTCCACGCGAACACCGTCCAGATAGAGGAAAGACAACCTCATTCCTTAGAGTATTCTGGGAAGCATTGGCGCATATCATGGCTAGCTATCCTCCTCTGCTTTTCAGCATAGACACCGTACCTTCCAACGATTCTATTCCCTGCCTGACATAGATGCACATTAGAATATCAAAAGTAGGGTTTCAAGACTTATCGATTTTCCAGTCACGGAACTGCGTTATTTGGAGCCATGTCGGCTCATGGGAAGGACATGCTTTCCAAGCATACTGGAGGTATGACCTGGCTTTGGAGATATCTCGCCAGTACCTGTTCTGTTGGCAGCGAATCACACAGCTGGTAAGCAGCAACGTTGATGGGAGTATGCATGTAGGAGGATCCGTAGAATAAGTGCTCGAACATTGCCCTTGACTAGCTCCAAACACGAACTTGTTGACGATGTTGGTTGGTAGGAGATGGGCGATGTATGATACTCTGTGGTGCTCTTTCCTCTGATGTCAACAGTGATGTATTCCAAGCTCTGCTAGGGTTTACTGGGCAGCTCGCACTTCAAGCTCGTGTTTGTAATATTCCACTGCTTAGAGGATGTGATGTTCTAGTAGAACTTGCCGCTCCTTTGTGACTTTGCAAGCCCTGAAGTGAACATCCCAAATCAAGTAATGTTTTTGGCAAAGCGTAATTCATTATCTATGAACAGATTCTTCCATCCAATACAATGCAATCATATGTATACCCTGATCTTCAAACACTCAAAACTGGTACAGACACCATGATGCGAATCCCGCCGCCGCGACTCCTAACATAGCCACGCCGATCCTATGCGTGACCTCTTTCCTCCTTGGAGCGTCTCCCTCGCTTATAGATATCGAGCCCATCATACCCGAGAGCAAATCTCCTTCTGGGCTCGGCTTGTCAGGAACGAAGAGCGACTGCTGCCTCATGTCCATGCCACTTCTTCCAGGGTCGATGCTGAACTTTGTTGATGGTTTTGTTGTGAAGAAATTTTCTTTTACTTGCTGAGATACGAACGTTGGCCTGTTTGGTGGGTTACGAAGTCTCTGTGCTGGCGTGATGGGTGCTGGTGGGACTTTATACCAGAATGGCGATGTTTTGTCGCCAACAGGTGATTCATTGAATTTTTCAGCCGTTTGCGGCTCTGTTGGAGGGGTGAAAACGCGGAAGGAAGAGGTTTGAGGTACCGTCGGCAACCACTCCATCTCGTCGTTTCCGTATGGTATCCTTACTTGTGGGCTGTTTTGTTGAGGGTTGAATTGTTGAAGGCGCGCCGGAGTGCGTGACTGGGATCCTGCTGGAACATTGAATCGTGGAGATGAGCCAGGAATATCGTCGGGTTCGGGCGATACAGAACGCGGGGGCCGAACATCTCGTGATATTTCATCGAGGAGGTCTCCCAGAGATTCTATACCTCTGGGAGGGTTCGGAGAGCCTGAGTTTCGGCTGGGTCTGGTATTGGCGAGTTTCTCTGGTGTGTTCGCCCACAATGGCGCCCTGTCGAGCTTGAAGGCGCTATTTGCCGTGAAGTAGAACTGTAAAATTTAGCAACAATTTGTGGAAGGAGTGTCTTTAGACGTACGATTCCGACTGCAATTAAAGAGCAGAAGTGTGCTAATATTGTTAATGGTGCACCTTGACCACCCAACATACCCTTTACTATGATATAGTAGAGAAGTGATCGTAAAATGATGAGTATTATTTGACGAGTATACCAAACGTCGAAACCCTTCAGGCGCTTATTGAAAGCTCTGGTTACCGGATCGAATTGTGGATTCCACCACGCTGATGCGAACCCACAAATCAAGCTATATCGAGCCCAAGCTTTGGTGCTACAGACGAAGACGAAAGCCATAAGAGCTGGCAATATGGGCCCTGTCGAGGGAGGCAGTCGAGCATCCAAGTAATCTTCGGTCAGAACCCAGTCCACAATGTAAGCGACATTCCAGAGGACTTGCCCCATAGTGCTCATATACCAGACTATCCGAGTAAAGAACAAAACGATCCCAAACCACGATATGCCCTGAGCTGGTGCTGATCTTGCTTCTCGAGATTTCTCCATCATCCGCCGCAAATGGTCTGTTTTGGCAGTTTTGCCAGCTTGTCGCATCTGCGACAGGACTTTGGGCTCGCAGTCTCCACAGACTTGAGGAAATCGATGTTCGAGTCCTTCTTTGTATTTGAGGTACTCGCGCTCATCTTGCAGATAGCCAGGACGACGCGTATCTGTATCGAAGGGATATTCAGCGATAGCCGTAGCCACAATGTGTTGATTTTTTAGGCATGTTGCGCAAAATACATCGTTCTCTAAGAGTTCAGGCGAAACTGGGCGCGTCGAGTATTGTAAATTGGCTGGAGCCGCCAGGTCTGTTGCTACCGGGGGATCGGTGATGTCGCCATTCTGAAGGATACGATCAGTATAATGTGGCATTTATGTAGGCATAGTACTTACTTCGTCGAGGTAATTCTGTGCGTCGCAGTATGCACACTCCCATTGTCTGTTGCCGTTGTATCTGATGCCGGATCGAGTATTGCAATAGAAGCAAATGAGTTGCTTGCGACGGCCGCGCACTGGAGCCATTGGAACATGATGTTCTGCAAGGTTCCAGGAAAGAAGAGAGAGGGATTGTCAATATCGACGAAGACAATGTATGCGCAAGCAGAACAAAGACTCGGGATTATCGCTGGTTCCAGTCAAGTCAGGTCAAAGGTCAAAGGTCAAAGGTTCAGCCTCACCAATGAAAACAAGCCAAGCCCAGTGAATTTCTCGAGCCAGCCTGCCAGCCTCAGCCAGCCCGCCTTCTAAGTGAATCCCTGTAGCTGCAGTTGCGATTAGCTTATCGCTTCCACCGCCTTCGCTTCAACGTCACAACAAGCCCATAAGGCTACCATTCTCTCGTCGGACGACTCTACTTCTTCGACTTCCAACAAAGTCGCCAGTTCGATTCCTAACAGCATTGCATATTCGCCCATCATGGAGAACGACCCTCAACCTCCTGCTAATGTGCCAGAGGCACCAGATAAGGAGAAGATGGACCAGGTATGGCTTATTTAGATTCGCAACGGGGTGGAGACCTTCGAAGTGGCTAACTTTGTTGATTACAGATCAGGAAGAGACGCATGGAGAAGCTCTCAGGAACCCCTAATTCCAAACCCGAAGGAGAGAAAGCGAGCATCTCTTCGTCGTCTTCACCACCTGCGCCGGATAATACCCGTTCTGCGGACTCTGCACAAGCTCCATCGAAAAAGATCCAGATTTCGAAGGCAGTGCCGTCAAAAGTAGCTGATACTTCTAATCCATTCACGAAAATGGGCGCGCAAGCTCGCGCTGCGAACTTGACTTCTGCTCCATCTACAGTAAGAACTCCTGATATGGCTGCTTCGACATTAAAGAGAAAGCGAGCTGAACTCGACTCGCAGACAAGCCCTCGGCCGCCCCGAACCTCGACTATACCAGCCGCGGACGAGCCCGTCGAGCAATGGGAGAACCGAATCTTAAGCAATATCTTCCGGATCACGTTGGACCCGCAGCAGAAGACGGACGGATCCCACAAACTCATCTTGCTGCCGAATCTGAGACAGGAGTTGATAGATGAGGAGGCCCCGGTTCTGCTGACAAAGGATCGCCTCGATTCTGCTCTGCTGGAGGCAGGTTCGACAATTCAGCACAATAAGTCGATATTGGATTACCTACTCCCTTGTTGGAAGAGAGTTGTGAAAGCAACCAAGGGACTTAAAGGATATGCCGGTGCGAAGGATGCAATATTGAAGGAGGCAAAACGGCTGTGCATGAGCTACTGCATATTTGCTGTAGAGATGCCAGAATTATATGGGTCAGTTATGCCAAATATTTCGAAAGTCCTGGACGAATTGCTATGCTAACATTGTGCAGCCGTAATCCTAATGCTGCGACTGACTCTCTGACACCGTATTTGCTGTTCGAGGGCGGAGAAGATATGGGCATCTGTCCCGATTTCTTGACTGAGTTAGTGGGCAGATTTGAGGAGGATGAGACAGTCAAGCCGATGATCACCAAGGCAGTCTCGGGAATCAGTCTGCAGCTTTCAAATATGACTATGAACGACAACTACAAGCCTCATGTCAACGTAGGTACAGATCATCATCTTGCAGCATGATCAAAGGACTGATCAAGCTTTCGTAGGCACTAAAAGGACTATGCCAGTTCAAGCCGATTGCTACTGCAATTGCGCTGGATCCCTTATTCCAGATGGCTACATCAGCACCTGGTATTGAGAAGCACACTCTTCTGGGCCCTTTCTTCCGCATCTCCCCTCTCCAGCCTGAAGTGACCAAGGAGTACTTTGCTGGTCCAAAGACTATGGATAAGAGACATATTCATAATTCACAAGAAGCGTTGAGATTGACTTTACAAGCCCATCAGAGAGATCTGCTTGATATCGTCAACCAGCTTGTGCGTGCTAGTCCTGAAGCAAAAAATCAGACATTACAATGGTTTGCGTACATCGTAAATTCCAATCATAAGCGCCGAGCTATTCGACCGGACGCCACTCAGTTGTCCACAGACGGGTTCTTGATGAATGTTACAGTCGTGCTCGATGGGCTGTGTGAACCATTCATGGATACCATGTTTTCCAAGGTTGACCGAATTGATGTTGAGTACCTAAGGAGGAAGCCGCGAGTTGATATCAAGGAAGAGACGAAGCTGAATGCCGACCAAACTGCCTCTGATGAGTATTACGATGTTGAGGTCTCTGGCACGTCGAATTTCATATCCGAGGTCTTCTTCCTGACTCTTGCTGCACATCATTACGGCAGTGAGGCTACAAACAGCATGCTCAAGACTCTTGACAAGGATATCAAGTACTTGACAGGCAAAGTAGCGGAACTGGAAGCAGAACGACCTAAATTTGCCAATGTAAGCTTTGCAACGATTCGATTTGAGAGTATGCTGACGATATCTAGTCACCAATGAATATGGCCCGATTTGAAGAGCAGTTGAGAAGATTCAACGAGGTTCTGGACAAGTCAATGTCCCTCAAATATGCCATCGAAGGCGTACTGTTTGATAAGGTCATGCAAGCAAAGTCTCTGATGTTCATGAGAGTTGTGACTGTCTGGCTTTTGAGAGTTGCGACTTCCTCAAACTACACCCCAGACAAGACCATTCAGTAAGTTTCGCACATCAAGCTTTAACTTTTAGGATACTAATGAGCCACAGACTGCCTCTATCAGACGTACAGCCAGATGCCTTCAAGTACTTGCCCGAATACGTCCTCGAGGATATTGTTGGGAATTTCAACTTCGTCTTCAGGTTCGTTTCCATGATTTCTGCGATCTTGATCTTCTTATTGACTTGATAGATACATTCCCGACGTTATGATATCGGCAGTGGGAGATGAGCTCATCGCGCTCTGCATTACTTTTCTAACTAATTCCGACTATATCAAGAATCCATACCTCAAGGCAAAGCTTGTATCGCTTCTGTTCAATGGGACCTGGCCCGTCTACCACCGTACTAAAGGTGTCCTGGGGGATTCGTTGATTGGCCTGAAATTCGCCAACGATCACTTGCTACATGCTTTGATGAAATTTTATATCGGTGCGTATCTGTCAATATTCCATGATTTTCTCATACTGACGATTCCACAGAGGTCGAGTCTACAGGAGCGCATACGCAATTCTATGACAAGTTCAATATCCGCTATGAGATATTTCAAGTGATCAAGTGTATCTGGACGAACGATGTCTACCAACAACGGTTGACTCAGGAAAGCAGGCAAGTCGAGATTGAATTGAAACTGAATCTTGCGGTCTAACCATTTCCAGAACCAATATTGACTTCTTCCTCCGATTTGTTAACCTGCTTCTGAACGATGCCACATACGTTTTGGATGAAGCTCTCACAAAGTTCCCCAAGATCCATGACCTTCAAGAAGAGCTGAGAAATCCTCACTCTGGCTTGACTGCCGAGGAGCGAACCACCAAAGAGGAGGAGCTCGCATCGGCAGAAAGCCAAGCACAGTCATACATGCAGCTGACCAACGAAACGGTGTCCATGATGAAGCTGTTCACCAAGACCTTGAGCGCTTCGTTCACGATGCCGGAAATTGTGGATCGCGTAGCTGCTATGCTCAACTACACACTCGACACTCTGGTTGGTCATAAGTCGGCGAACCTGAAAGTCGATGATCCCAAGAAGTACGCATTCCAGCCTAAGACTCTTTTGGGTGAGTTTTTCGACATCTATCTCAATCTTTCAGTATCAGAGGCATTCATCGTAGCGGTCGCCCGTGATGGTCGGTCTTATAAGCCAGAGAACTTCGATGCGGCCACGCGCATCATCAGTCGATACAGCCTCAGATCTGGCGAGGATATCGCTGCATTCGAGAAGCTGAAGGAACGCTTCAAGATTGCTAGATTTAATGATGACCAGGAAGAGGAGGACATGGGAGAAGCTCCTGAGGAGTTCATGGATCCACTGATGGCAACGCTGATGACGGATCCTGTAATGCTGCCTGTCAGCAGAACCATCTTGGACCGAAGTACTATTCGCAGCCATCTTCTCAGTGATCCGAACGACCCTTACAGTCGTGCGCCACTTAAAATCGAAGATGTGATTCCCCAGCCTGAGCTACAAGCGAGAATTGAGGCGTGGAGAGCGCAGGCGCGAGCAGCGGCGAGAGCCGCAAGAGCAGCGAAACTGCAAGCTACTCAAACCGCGGCACCAGAGACCACTGCAATGGAAACTACGGAATAACAGATGATGAAAAGGGCATCGTACGGTGGAGTTGGTGCGCTTTGGCGTTCTTCGGAAATTTTTATGCATAGCTGTGGTCAAAATGGAGGCATGATTCCACCTAGCCATAGCGAGGTGGGACAAGATGCCCACAGCCAGCAGTAAAGTATCATACTGAGCGAATTGATGTCTTTACATGAGTCTTGATCAGCTGTTTATATGACTAGACTTTCGCTCTTACTGAAAATGACTCCATGCAAGGTGCAGCATATCGATGATCCGAAGGAGGACGTAAGAGTTGACATGCTTGAGTAGGTGGACAACAGGACGTGCCCATGATTCCGCACTCAGGGGGAGGTGTCAGCCTCAGGATATAGATGGAACGAAACGAGTGACTGCATCTGTATCATAATGCAAGATTCGGGCGATTGGCAGACATGAGAGCGCTCTGAATCCCATTATTTTGGAGTTGAATGATTTATTCTTGGCTGTCAGGACCTAGACCCTGAAAAATGCACAATCCCCTGCATAAGAATGAATACTGCATAACACATGCATGGTGATGTAGTGATACCAGGCTAACTGAGCTCCGCTAAGTCCGGCACAGTCGCGAAAACCGCCAGCAGCTTTGTCGCCACTCAGCTCATGGCAGTTGTCAGCCTCGTCTCTTTGTCACCGGGACCGTGGAGACCCAGTCAAGTCATCCTCATCCTTGCTATCTCCCAAACATCCCCATTGTCTTGACACTGTCAATCAATCAGTCATTTCTCCTCTCTCCGCTCTTCTCCAAGACTTGATTAACCAGCAAAGCTCATCTAACGGTAATTGTGCATCTGCAGGGTCATTATGGTGGTGGTGTGAGGCCCTAGGCTGCCGCTTGCGACCATCCGGCTCTCTTAGACTTCGAGCGAACATCCTGAACCTCACTTTTCAAAATCTGGCACCGCAAGTCGAGCCATGCCATGAAATCACACACCAAAGGCAAACCCTCGAAATACTGCCCTCGTCGATTCTCTGCCTGAGACTCTTCCCTTCAACTCAACAACCTCCAGCCACATCAACCTCCTCCGGACAAGAAGACATTCCACCATGCCTTCAAACCAATCCAATATGCAACGCGTTGCCCGCGGCCTCCTTTAGGAGATTCCATCCAAGCAGATTTCTGCCTTGGAACGGGGTTCGACCGGTCGCAATTCCAGCTGCAAAGACGACAAGTGTGTCCGATCGATCACAGCCACGAGAGGGCGTTTTAGACAAGAATATGACGAGTTTGACGGAGATTAGAAGCGAGATGTCGAGAAGGTCAACGAGGATATTTGTAGAGGAGCAGGAGTTTGTCGACAGGACCAAGATCACGATGTCGGCCAGCTCGAGAGAGAGCAGTGTGGATGATATTGAGAAGGCGGCACACCAAACTAAGTCAAAGAGCACAAATGCCGGTGGTGATACTACGCAACAAGCGATGGTCAACGTAGGAAGGAGTCTCGACATATTTCCAATTACCTCGGAAGATATTAACCTACACAGTAAGTTTTCTTATCTCTTCAATTCTTTACTTTGCTATTCCTGCTCTCCATTTACCCCAAACCGGAGGTTCTACGGCATCTGCAGTTCTATTTCAACTTTGTCTACCTTAAAGCACACAGCTATTCTACGTACAACTTTGCTAATATTCAAGTAGTCACCGAGAGTCTCCAAGCAGCCAAAGTCTCCACCAAGGCAAAGGAAGATGGCCGCCCAATCAATTTTGGCGTTGTTGTTCCCGGCAAGATATACCGGAGCAGCTGGCCAATGATCGAAGACTTCCAGTACCTGGAAACACTCCAATTACAGACAGTTATGTAAGTCGTCCAGCCAATCGAGCTGGATTGGTTGCTGATACTCGTGACAGCTCTCTAGTCAAGAAGGACTTAACTCCCGACTTCAAGGGCTTTCTCAAGAACAATCAGATCCAGCACAAGGTCATTGATATGCCTGGCACCAAGAAGGTCGACATCACCCAGGAGCTTATGCAATCGATCATGGAAGTTGTCCTCGATGAAGCAAATCATCCAATACTCATTCATTGTAATCATGGAAAGGTATTGCGAGGCTTCTTGACGCTCCTGACAAAAACTGACAGGTATCAAGCATCGAACTGGTTGTGCTGTCGGCGTTATTCGACATGTTGCTCGTTGGGATGTTGAAGGTATGCGGCTGGCCTTCTCTGATTCCTATGCTTTAAGACTTGCTTCGAACATTGGAAGATGCTTCGTTGCAAGGACCCGTGCAATGACAGCTCAAAGCTGCGTAGGAAGCAGATCAGTGCTGACAGGATAACAGCTATTCTTGAAGAATACCGAGGATATGCGGAGCCAAAGATCCGAGACTGTGACGTGAAGTACATTACCAGCTACGAAGTCTCAAGTCTCCAGAATCTCTTCACCAGACCAAGGACTTCCAGTAGCATTACCGACCGAGACCGCAAAATCCTCAAATACTTCGTGCTGGCAGCCATTGTGCTAACAATTTGGATCGGAAGTCTCTGTTGGGCTAGTCACAGGGGCTTGGTCACCTGAATCTTGATTTCACGCGCAAAAAAAGCAACGGCGTTTATATGGAATATTGGGAAAGGTCATAAAGCATGGTGTGATGGTATTTACAAATATAACTTGCTTTGCTTGCTATGGTTGAAGAGCGTTACCAACAGAACCAAGATCTTTGGGTTTAGAAAGTCGTCGGCGGTCTACGGATGTCTCGCAAGACGCACGGAGTTGGGGTGGAGAGAGAGTCCGCGGGCGGCATAGACTTGCCTACTTCTCTTTCTTTTGTCGCTGCATTTGGCTCGCCTTTTCGGCAAGTCAGGAAGGGAGCTTGTTCGAGTATCAAAAGAGATATTGCCTCCTGAGCTTTGGCTCGTGTGCATGCTTTTCTTGAATCTGTGCTGATGGCAGGATGATGATGTGGCTAAGGCTGACACAAAACCTTTTCTACCATTCTTCGCTACTTTTGGATTGACAACAGGTTCTCCCGTCTGGCTTCTACGACAACATCTTTCGCATTTGCGTTGCTTGCTGACCCGCGCATGTCCGGAAGTCCTCGTCTAAAGTACCCCCTCAAAGCTGATTGAAATATAGAATGATAATACGAGTCTTCAAGGCCGCTTTCAAGGCTCTATGGTCATTCGGCAAGATCACCCAGCGTGAACTTACAACTGGGCATCTGCAAGTTGCTACCTATTCTTTGGAATCAAGCCTACTTGTGTTTTGAAAACTTTGACTGCCGGCATACTCACAAAGCAGCAGAAGAACACAATTCTTAAAAGGTCTTCAGGTAAGGACAGTCTTCAACTCAACTCCGTTGACTCAATTGAAATGGGCGCGGGTTCTTTCAGCTGTCATAAGCTCAGAGTAACGAAATGATGTTGTACCGTTACAGTCACTCTCATGCTATGCCGTCTCACTACCGAAAGGCAAAAGTGTCATCAAGGTAAGCACATAGCTGAATTCGAGTTGCATCCAGCCAATAGGGCTGGATCCGAATTTCTTATTCTCATGACGTGGCTTTCACAGGCATAGTACTGTTAGCCTATAAGATGAGATGGACGACAAGCTTCATGGAATTGGTCAATTGCTAAAGTATTTAGAAGCATATCAGGCATGCTAGCTCTTTCATATACAAATGTTCTAATGACGAGCGGAATTTCTAACCCCACAACACGTTTATGAACACATAATGTTGGCGTCTACATTTAGCATTAAACAATACAATCGTTGACCCCGCTTCATCCTCTTCTCATGACCATGTGGTCTAATATTTTACAAGCATACAAAGCCTCTTCCTCTACTTCCCCAATACACATATCCATATATCCTCAAATCCACCCACACCATCCTCCCCTAGACTTAACACCAAGGTCCCCCCCTACGGCGCCCTACCCTCAACACTCCTCCTCCCAAAAGCATAAGTAACACCACAGCCCAGCACATTAGCACCAGCCAACACCATCGCCGACCCCCTCGTCAATCCCCTCGCGCCAAACTTATTCCCAATCCTGGAACTAAAGCTCGAGCCAGCGACCTTCCTCCTTCGTGCGAGTAAGAGGTAGAGCCCAGACCATGCGGCTGTGAGGCCCGCGGAGTCGACTTTGTAGGATGAGAGGTTGAGGTAGGTGCTGAAGAGGAGGACGGGCGGGAAGAGCATGGGGAGAGGTTGGAAGGGGCGGGCGTGGAGCGCCGTGATGAGGGTTGCGAGGAGGGTTGGGGGGAGAGGTGATTCTGGGCGAGGGCGTTAGTTGAGAGGTTCATTGTAATTGGAGTGATGGGAATTGGAGGGAAGCTGGATTTGGTGGAATTTGAGAGGTTGAATGGGAGAAGGCTGAGAAAGTTTGACTTACTGCCCCAATCCATTGCGTAGGATATGGAAGCCTTTTTGACTTCTTCTTTGTCTGGAACCTCGGACGACATGACGGGCTGTTGGCTTCAATTGAATTGATTTGACCTTTGAGTGTTGAAGTTGGAGAATGGTCAAGTCGAAGGAAGTAAACTAAACATCGTCATCGAGCCTCGTTAGGCGCATGGTTAGGTAGTTCATAAAGCGGCGTTGATGGAAGCTACCCTGCAGTGTAAAATTCACAGCATGCCACATCCGAAAGTGAGACCTATTCTGGGGAAGCAACTTGCGAAATAGGGAACAGGCTTGTTGAGCTCCAGAGCCCGAGGCTTGAAGGTCACAAACCATTCAATATGCTTACTTCAAGTGAGATCCATCACTCGAGGCTTGACGGCTTCTCTGGCCGCTTTTGTATTGACTAGAGTAGGTAGCATGTGACCGTACTTATCGATCAGTCCAAGCCGTACGCATCAAATCAGGAAGGCCATCAGCCTGTGCATCTGGCCATAACAAAAGATCTCCCCTCCAACGACGACAAACAATCCATCGTATTCCCCGAGCTCACACACATCCAGCTCCTGTTTGATATCTCCATTCCTGAGGACTCAACACAATTTCGCTGCGCAATGCCCGCAGCAACCGCCTCGGGCGCCGATGCGAATGCCAATGGCTCCGCGCGATCGCGCGAACACAAGCAAGGAAACCAAGACAAGGAAGTGAAGGAGGAGCACAGGCGCGAGATCTTGCGGATACGGAAATGCAACCCGCTGGCCTTCTACGACATCTTAAACCTGGAGGCTGTAAAGACGACGTGTACGGATACCGATATCAAGAAGGCGTACAGGAAGATCAGTCTATTGACACATCCGGATAAGAATGGCCATGAACATGCAGATGAGTGCTTTAAGATGGTCAGTAGGGCTTTTGGGATCCTAGGGGATAAGGAGAAGAGGGCGCAGTTCGATAGGCATGGTGGGGATCCGGATAGTCGGTTTGGAGGGGGTGCGCCGCAGCAAAGTCCGTTTTCTGGGTTCTCGAGGGGAACGCCGAGGGCGAGTGGTGGTGGAGGGTCGATGTGGGAAGAGGAGATAAGTCCTGAGGAGATGTTTAGTAGATTCTTTGGTGGTGGTGGACTTGGAGGTGGATTCGGTCCTTTTGGTGGTAGGTCTTGCGAATTGATACTCGTGGCACAGGACTGACAGTTCTCAGGGGGAGGGTTCGACAATGGGCCAGGATTCGTGTTTAATATGGGAGGCGGACCTGGAATCAGAGTTCATCAATTTGGAGGAGCGAGACCAAGAAGAAGACCAAGAGATCCAAATGCGCCAGAGCCACCACCAGCGTCACTTCAGCAGACACTTATGGGATTGCTACCTTTACTGTTTATCCTGATATTACCTCTTCTCTCGTCATTATTCTCTGGAACAACAGCTGCAGGCCCATCAATGCGATTCGACAGCGCCGTTCCACCGCATACCATGCACCGCCATACACGGAAATGGAAGGTTGACTATTACCTGAATCCCACAGAAGTAGAAAACTACACGCCATCTCAGTTTTCAAAACTCGACCAGTCAGCAGAAATCAACTTCGTGCAAAGACTAAACGTGGATTGTCAACAAGAAGAAGCCGCTCGTCAAGATCTGGTCAACCAAGCACAAGGCTGGTTCTATCAGGATAGCGAGATGATGGCTCGGGCGCGAAAGATGGAGATGAAGAGCTGTAGACGGCTGGATAGTATGGGTGTCTCGAGGAGTTACTAGACCGATCCAACGTCAACTCATCTCTTACTTCGCCCTCTCATTCTCTGTACTAAGTTGGGGAATCTATGTTTCAGAATGTAGCATGGCGTTGGGCATTTTCAAGCAAGCATTGTTGGAAGGGTGGTGAGGCTTCGATTGACGATTGAATGGGCTTTCTCAGGTCGTCATTTCGTATCGTCATAATAGAGAATGCATTCATCTCCTACCTACAAGTATGGAACCACTCTTCATCCATGTTTTGATATCAATAGGCATTTCAGCCTCATCCGTCGTCAAGTGTGGTCCTGCTTGTTGTTTTACCTGGGGGAATTCTTGTTTTGATGTTTTGGAATCACATATGTCACGATTGTCAAGAGTGCTATGATTGTGAAAAAAATGTCAGACAGGTTCCAAGTCTCAGCCTTGTCAAGCCACAGCCTCGCGAATGTTCCTCGACCACAACTTAACAGATATTTCATTTTTGAGATCCTACTGCAGTAGAGAGATAGATGAATGTTTATAAGCTGTCATACTGAATACAATCTTAATGGGAACTTATTGAAGTGGTCTTTTAAGTGTGATTCTTCTTATCGACTACCTTATCGGTGACGCTCCGAGACTTGACACTTTTCAGTTGCCAGAAGAGCTTCTGGAGATTTGAACAAATACACCACCTCGCCATGTCTCGCTCACTAGATTTTTCTCAAGTTTTGCCGTAGTACCAATGGCAATTCCTCCGTTTGTACTATCTAATTCAACGGTCAAAACATCACAGATCACAACTGCTCGCACAAGCTGCCCGCCATGATTCTTTCAGCCTTACGCCTGCTTGTCGCAGCGCTCCTCATTCTGGTTCCTACAGCTTTCGTAAGTTCCACATTACACTTTTGAAGCGTGCCTACTAACACCAGACAGCTTAGACTTCTATACATCCTTCCCTCAACTTCGCGACGGCGTTCGAAACCCGTCCGCTCAGCTGTTTCGCATATGGTCGTGGTCCTAGGCTCAGGCGGACACACGGCAGAGATGATGTCTCTCCTACGAGACATAGATCCCCGACGATATACGCACAGGACATACATCGTGTCTTCAGGTGACAGCTTCTCGACTGGAAAAGCGCTGGAAATCGAGCGGGTTATACAGGGGAAGCACAAGCTCCCAGCGCAAGATCAAGTGGGGCAGGAACAGGAACAGGAACCGACGAGAGCTGGAGAGAAGAGTCTAGAAACTGGAACTTGGGACGTCAAGACCGTTCCGCGAGCAAGGAAAATCCATCAGCCGTTATATACCACGCCATTCTCGTCACTGTGGTGCTTCATTGGGTGTCTGCGTGCGCTGGTCGAAACAACGCGGACTTCTAAAGCTACACCTTTCGAGTACCCGGAAGTGATCATCACGAATGGACCAGCTACGGCGGTGATGGTACTTTTGGCTGCTATGTTCTTGAAATTTGTGGGCGTGGCACCGGTGGACAAGATGAAGACTATTTATGTGGAGAGTTGGGCGAGGGTTAAGACGCTGAGTTTGAGTGGGAAAGTGCTATTGACAATGGGGATTTGTGATAGATTTTTGGTGCAGTGGGAGGCTCTAGCTACGAGGATCAATGGAGAGGGGGATGGGAGGAGGAAGAAGGTTGAGTGGCTTGGATTTCTGGTTGACTAGTGTTGCAATAAGATGTCAAATCCAGCTGCAGTGCCCCTTGTGGAATCTATTTTTCCTTGTAGCTGCGGCTAATCTGAAGGCAATGATTGGAACTGGTATCAAGGTTGTAAGGTTGGATGGACGGTGAGTGACTTTAATAACAGCCTTGTATTGGGAGCGGAGAATCATGTCACATAGGTTGATTGGAACCGAGAGACATGCCGCAAATACAAGTTTGTATATACATAGACAAGCCCGAATGTTGTACACTCTATCATCCACACATCATCTATCGAACAATGGTCATACAAGAGCGGCTGGCTCCTCATCAGGAAGTACGGCGCTACCCTCCTCCTCTGCCCCGACCCCGGTGTAGGCTGAATCTCTCTGTATCGTCATAGTCTCGACCTCCTTCAGAGCCCATGCTTTCCAGGACTCGTACGCCTTGTCTTCAAGCTCCATTCCGACCTCGATAGCTCCCTTGCCGAAGTATGCTCCTGTCCACAATGCTTCCTCATGCTGTATCTTCCGCTCAACTTCCTCCTCGTGCCGTAGAGCGTAGAACTCCTTCCGAGCTACATCGTATGCTTGATTACTGCTCATACCTTGGTTGTTGATGAGCCAAAGCTGTCTTTGAATAACACTGACATGCTGTTAGAACCTGATTGTGCCATTTGAACCTGTCCAAAACCTACCTCTCTCCATTCAGCTGTCTCCCAGGCTGCTGTATCCGGCTCCAATCGCATCTCTGGCCATCCTTTCCATCATTTTCCAATACCACCCGCGGTCTTGCCAGCTCCCATGGGTGATCACCATAGAATTCTAGCCGTAGTTTGTCCTCCTCATACACGATCGGTTGTGGCCTGAACATTTTGCTGGGCTTGCGAGTTTTGGATTTGCGGGTGACTTCCCGATGCTGGACAGGTTGTGTTCGAGTCAAGATCTCTGATGGAGGGATTGATCCAATTGTCTTGAACCACGGTGGTGCTTGAGATATACTCCCCGTCTCGAGCAATTGCGATGCCGTTTGGTAAACCCGTGAGGGCTTTAGATTGAGTCCCCTCATTATGCCGGACACTTCAATGTCTTTGCAATGTATTAGTATTATAGAAACGCTCGTGGCATGTATACTCACTGTGTCTGGGTGGAGGTTGAGGTCTGGTGCTTGTTGAACGTTCTCGGTATTTTACTGTAGACCCGCGCTCGGCAAATGCCGTCAAAATTTATATACACCCAGTCGCGACTTATATCTCCCATTTGCAATTCTCCATTCGCCCCCATCAACGACCAACAACAAGGGAACAAAACTTTGTGGTATTGTTACCTCCAATGCCTCTGCAGGGACGGTGACCATCAAATTCAATATGTCAGGACGCTCATGTCCCTCTTTTGCAGCTCCTCCCCTTCGACGAGCAGGCCGATTTTGTCAAAGCTAGCTCCTCGACAGGTCCTTTCCTTCCTGTATCCCATCGAGCTTTCCAGGGATACGAATTCTCAAGCCAAGAGGAAACACCGCCGATATCTCGCTTCAATTTCATCGGCTTCCATTGGATTCGAAGCATGGTTCATCAAGTCTCTTGTAGACGCGGGCAACTGCCACAAACAACCTCGAAAGCCTTTACAATTAAGTACCTTTTTTACAGCCAATCGACCACGGATACCTTTAGGGAAGCGGGAGTCACATATTGTATCATTTCAGAGACATCAGCACACTCAGGATGGTGTCGAGGAGGATCCGCAGGAGGAAGCTGTTGATAATGGGAAAGGCGCCGTGGAAGAGCTGCCTCCAGAACCAAATCGAACACGCGAAGAGCTTTTGGAATTGGTAGACCAATATGAAGGGATACAAAATACGGACCAGCTTCCTGTACTGGAGCCACCGCCTCGTTATCCGCCCAGCGATGGGCCCAAAATCACAGTTTCTGACAAGCCCGAGGATGAGTGGCCTCCTCCGCGTTACACCTGGCCCGCAAATACCGACACGAATATAAAACTTTTCGAGCTTGACACATACCTCAAAGAAGTCGAAGACAAAGATCCTCAAGAGATATACCACCTGTATAGAGCTCTGCCTACTCCGCGGGCTGCATATCTCCCATCCAAAATGCGGCATGCCATGCTTCATTCCTTGTCAGTTGTGGAGAAGAAAGACGAGCATTCTATGCTTCGTTATCTATCCGTGGTCGATGACATGAAGCAATGCGCTATCCCATTGCTCGTCTCTGAATGGAACAGTGCTATCTCTTTCGTCGCCAGTTATGTCAATAAGATCACGGAAGTCGAGGTCGAGGCTGCACTGCAGATGTGGAGAGAAATGGAGCACGTATCGGGTGTGAAAGGAAATGAAGCTACTTTCAATGTCCTCTTCGACGCAGCATGCAAGGCTGGCAAGTTCGTTCTGGCCGAGATGATCTACAATGAGATGGAAAACCGTGGGTTTTCAATGGATCGCTTCCACTATGTAAGCCTCATTTTCTTCCACGGCCTCAAGAAGAACGGCGATGAGGCTCGGGCAGCATACAAAGCCCTTGTGGAGGCCGGCGAAATCGTGGACACAGTGGTTTTGAATGCCATGATTTCGGCTCTCATTCGATCATCAGAACCAGCAGCAGCAGAAAACGTTTACGAACGTATGAAGAAAATGCATTTCGGGCAAAAGCATCCCAAGCTACCGCAAAGGGATTGGAAAAAGCGGCGGGCAGTCAACCTCTCATTAAAATTAATGGGTCAATTGTCTAGAAATGACCTCGAGCTGCGGGAAAGTTTTCAGAGCGAGTCCATGGTGGCGCCTGATCTGCATACCTATCGGATTTTGATCAACTACTCCGCTGTCAAAGCCGGCGACCTCCAGATGACTGTTCGACTTCTTGACGAAATGAAAATCTTCGAGATTCATCTGCACGGGGCTCTTTTTCTGGCTGTCTTCAGAGGCTTTGCTACTCACGGTGGAGTACGCTATACAGAATGGGATGAATCGCGTCTAGAATCTGTTTGGAACTCCTTGCTCAAGTGCATTGATGACCAAGCCGAAGACGTACAACTGTCGAAATGGCTGATCTCTTGGGCTCTTTGGGCTTTTGGAAAGTGCGCAGGAAAGGCAAGAACGATGGCTGCTTGGGAGGAGGTCAGAGAGAGGTGGACGGATCCTACTGAAGAAGAGCTCGACTTTGTGCTAGGGAACTTGAGATCGGTTCTGGACGGTCCGGACTTGGTTGCCAGACGTCGCGACATGTTCTTAGGCTAAAGTCATGTATGGAATATTGTAAAAGTAAGATGTTGAAATAAGCCTGGATGAGCTGTATATATTATGTACAGTAGGAATATATAGACGGGCAAGTGCTTTTGTGCTGGAGAAGCTGATGATACCAGTTTCTTTTCAAGTGCATGATTTTATTACAAGGCGAGGTCATTCGAAGTGAGCAATCGGGGCCATTCTTCATCGTGTCCAAGCGTGTTTCAAGTCACATGAGCCTCAAAGCCTCCAACCCTCTCTTTCGTCTCTGGTTATGTACTACTCTTTCATTTGAGCTTGAAGTGGCTGCGACCTCAAAAAGATGAGGATATACGTAAATTACTCTCAGCGCCGATCGCCGCTGCTTTCAGACCGGACATTCGGATTTGACACAACGATGGCGGTGCCTATATCCTCTTCCTCCAACACTATGCGTGATCATCGTCTGTCCACGTTGCTACGATATGTCAACTTCCTGTTATAATATCAGACGCTCCTTGAACCGCTCTACACATCTCTCCTGATCAAAATGAAGCTTCTCTTCTTCGCCCTCACTGCCTCTGCAAGTTGACCTATGGTATTCCATCTACGAAGGATCTCTCCAATCAGGTCTCAATGTCTGGCAAGGCATCATATATGCCGCCCCGCCTGAACGCTGGCAAGCTCCTCAGCCGCCGGTCACGGACCGGAAAGTCATCCAAGCAAACGGCCTCCCCAATCAATGTCTTCAAGCAGGAAGCAATACTGATGTCCCCGACTCTGGTCTTGATTACGCTAATCACCCTTTGGGCCTTTGGGAGGAATAGGCTCTGAGGATTGCCTGTACTTGAGTGTGTACGCGCCTCCCAACGCTCGCAGCTTGCCCGTTGTAGTCTGGATCCACGGCGGTGGCTATGGCCTCGGAAATGGCAACCAGAACCTCCTTGATCTCATACTGGCGAACAACAAAGCTTTCATTGGTGTCACGATCCAATACCGGCTTGGTGCATTTGATTTCCTTTCTTCTGATGAGGCCGATCGGTATGGGACTGTGAATGCAGGACTTAAAGATCAGACGTTTGCGCTGAGGTGGGTGCAGAAGTATATCCAGCTTTTCGGTGGAAAACTGAGAGAAGTCACGATATTTGGGGAGTCGGCTGGGGCGGGAAGTGTGATGCTTCAGTCGACCATTTATAATGGTAAACTTGGGACTTCAATGTCTAAGAATGTAGGTCGCTTAACCCCTGAAATGCTCGCTTCGTTTTTGAGGTCGGCTTACCGAGACAATAAAGGCTGTTTGAATATCAGCATTTCAAAATATTAGAGAGATCGTGGATTTCAGTAGCGCTTTTGGGGAAGGAGGGCTAAAAAATCATCAGGTTATTGCTGCATCACCATACCTACCTACGCAGCACGATTACAACTCCTACATCCCAACGCAATCTTATTACGCTTTCGCACTTGCAGCTGGATGTTTTCCTGGAGTCGCTGTCGGAAGCCCGTCAGGCCAAGGCGACATCTTCAAATGTCTCCTCGAACAGAGCATTGATACCATCCGTAACGCAAGCGCCATCGTAGCGTCGTCTGGAAACTACGGAACCTATGGATTCGCACCAGTAACTGATCGTAAATATCTCATGCAGAGACCGAGTGTGCAGTTCAAGAAGAAGCAGGTGAACGGGCGGCGTGTTTTATCGGGTGTGAGTACTATCTACTTAGGGGTTACAAATACTAGCTAATGTCTTGCGACAGAATAATGCGGAAGAAGGCTCAAACTTCGTTCCCCAAAACATCACGACCGAAGCACAGCTAGTAGATTACCTTACGGAGATATTCCCACTGTTCTTCAAAGATGACATCTCCAAGATTCTTGAAGCTTATCCATCGAACATGGGCGACGCAGTAGGTGTCAACTTCGCTACTCTCGGAGCTAGTGGTCCGACAGCACTTGACCAAAGCGCCGTTGGAACGGAACAGCAGCAGCGTGCAAATATAAGGATCCATCATCTCGAACTTATGACGAACAGTAAAGACTAAACCAGACCAGAACATCTATGCTGAAACAACATTCGTCTGTCCATCATACTGGCTAGCAGAAGGCTTCAGTAGTCCAAGCCACAGCGCATACAAATATCAGTACTCCGTTCCAGTAGCGATTCACAGCACGGAAGAAACGGCTTATTTCGGAGGGTCCCAGCCTAAATATCGGGCCAGATTTCATGAAGGCTTTTATGAGTAAGTTCTTAATCTTCCCCAAGCATACAGAACCATTTGTCATGCTTGAAGCCCATGGACTAACATCGGCCCAGCAATCTACGGAGACTTCATCAGAAAAGGCGACCCCTCAATCTCATCCTTGATCGCCTACGGTGACCACGCAAACACCACGAGAAGCAAATCCAACCCCATCTCAGATTGGCCACGCTATACCGTCGATAAGCCACTTCAGATCAACTTGAATGAGACAGGAGGTCAGGAGTTTTCGGCTCTGACGGGTGGGTTTCTAGATAAGCTTGTTTTTGCGAGAGAGCATCAGGGTCCAGGACTGAGGAATGATATTAGGTTGGTGAATGCGTATGATTGGGAAGGGGGGAGAGGGAAGAGATGGGAGATTTGGAGGGAGATGGGAGCGCTGGTGCCAGAGTGAGGTGTGATGGGTGGTTGGTTTGGGACGGAAACGAGGAAGACAAGATCATGTGATAATAATAGACAAGTACCTCGAAGTCCCTGGGAGGTACTTCAGAGGTTCACTGGCGATCTCGATGTGAAATGCCTGAGATACTGGAATTCACAAGGAGACGAAGTAGATGATTTTTAATGATTTATTCTTGATATCTTCCGCCCCCACTCTCCTGTCTATCTTCTCTACCCCAGTGACGCACCATATCTACACTGTCATTACTTCATTCGCTAGACTGCGCTCTCCCCTACGACCCATATTGGCATCTCAGGTAACAGCCGCCATATTCACACTTCGACCTCCCCAGTTCTTCTCCTCTCCTTCTCTCCTCCCGACCAATAATATATACACGTCTCCTGTCCTCTTGACTCTTGTCTTTCTCTTTCTTTCGCTCCAAAAGCCCTGAAGCGCCGGTCCTGTATCTTTTCCCAGTATCCCTGTCTAAGAGCCAAACCCAGCCAATCTAGACCAGGCACCAGGCTGTTTCCGTTCCATTTTCCAAACACCAAAGAGAGCAAAAAAGACAATACAAAATAAACTTTATCAAATAGACAATATGGTGATCTGCCCTCCGAAGAGAGAGATGTATGTGCTCGTGACGCAAACGTTACGAACCGAGAATCCAAAAGAAAATAAATATCAAAAATTTGCAAGGAGTGTATCGAGGCTAGCGTGCTAAGGAGCGTGGGGTATCTTTCTTTCTCTCTCTTTCTAAAGTCCAAATCTTTGACGCAAGAAAAAGCAGAATGGCCGTAAGATTCGTTAAGGTTCTGTTCTGTTGTTACATGGTCCCCAAGAACAACAGTAACAAAACCTTTTTGTTTCGCAATTAATAACGAAAAATGAAAATAGTAATTAGCCGTGAGGCGAGGCGAAGATCGATTCGCGAAATTCTAGGAACGCCCTAATCCGACAGGAAATTTCTCGGCGAAGAATTTGAAGAGCTTCGCTTTCTTGGATGGGCTGCGTTGGAGTTGTGCGGCGACTTGCACCATGGGCCCGACGATGTCTTCGTCGCCTAGTTGAGGGAATTTGCCCTCGCTTCGAGGGTCATTTAGTGATGGAATTTTGGTCATGATGTTTTTGCTGTTTCCCTCACCAAGAGTAGTGTGCTTCAGCGTCGCAAATGCATCGCTGCCGCTCTCTACGGTATTGGTAATGGTGATCTCGTTGTTGTTTCTCCAGGCCGCATCGATGGCTGCCCACTTTTGTTCTGTGAGCTTGTAGGTCTTGGAGGTAACGCCATAGTGTTCGCCAGTTCGGACGAGATGTTTCGTGTAGTTGCAACGGGCAAGGTCCCAGTTTGCGCGTAGCTGTCGACAGGCCTCGAGGTCAAAGCTCTCGGGGATGTAGGGTTCAGGGTAGATTGTAAAGTTTGCATGGCCGAGCTTGTTGGCCCATTCGTCGTTGGGGTCAGCAATGACGATGGGTGGAATTTCGGATGATGGCACCAGATGGCCTGGGCGGCTCACGGTGCTCCGGTGAAATGAAGAGATTGATGGTTTGGTGCTAAGAGGTGGTGAGGGCATTCCCGGTAGTTGTGGGGTGGCTATCGCATCAATTGGTGTGACGGATCCAGAGAATGGATCATGTGCTTCAGCGACGGAAGGTGATTGCAGTGGTGATTGCATTGATATCTGCTTCGTATTGGCCGATGCATCCATCATCAATGGAGGAAGAAGTGGCGTAGTAGCGAAGCCCTCCTCGTGATCCGAACCCTCTCTGTTAGCTTTCTCGATGTCAATCGGAGCGGCCATCGACATTGGTGTCTCGTCTCGACCATCGAAAATACTCTTAGTCGGAGTTGGAGGCATTTGAGCCTCAAATGACTTTTCAATCGCTTGTCGTGCTGAGTTGGAGACAGACGACGAGCGACTCGACGCGCCGCGCGAAGCAGCATTATCTCTCTGGGCTTCTGAGTTGATTGAAGCGGCGCTTGATCCTTTTCTCATTCTCCATTTTCGCGAAAAGGATGGAAATCGCGTCCCAAATCTCGTCGCAAGACCGGTAAGCGGCGACTCAACAGCTCTTCGCTTCTTATTCCGTGGACTTGTCGAATAGTCCCCGTCGCTGAAAAAGCCGTCGGCTAGGTCATAATCGAACTCCGCTTTTGTGGACAATTGCACTGAACTTTGAGCCATGTTCCCTGATTGATGTGTGCATTGATAATTATCGCCTGAAATTATTGACAAGCATTAGCTCTCGGATCAAAACAATGTTTGTTGACGACCCCACGATGTTTCGACTTACACAAACAATCGTAGAGATCATCCTCGTCATCGAACATGTCGAAATCCTCCTCTCTTTCTTGCGGCTCCTCTTGAACATCTGGTAAAGATCGCTTGCTGGCTTTTGTCCCAATGAAGGTAGGTGAAGATGGGCTGTCGGTTGTCGAGTTGTGGAATGAAGACTCCACTGAGGATGCGGAACTGGGGTATCGCATATGCCCCCGCGTTGAAAAAGTCGGTGTTACTGGAGATGGAATGTCGGATGCCGAAGAATTCTGCGTGTAGAATGATGAAGATGCGAGGTCAATTTCTGCATCAGACATGCTCTCTCTCTTCCTCCGCTCCTCTACCAACTGCGGAAGCAGAAGTGGCTTAAGCTTGGGGCTCATAGTTGTTGTGTTCTGATTTGGTGACTTTGATGTTGGAAGAAAAGTGTGGCTGGTCGCATCCTTATATTGCGAGTACAGGCATTGTGGAATATCCGGTATCTTGTAATTGAGTCAGGTGCTGGTACGAGTGTTCGCAGTGTACGTGGTCACGATCTGCTGGAATAAGTCGCTCGATTTCGAATTGTCCACGTAGGAGTCAGTTCAATGGATGCCGTTGTCGATGTGATGCTGCGAGGACTTTTTTTTCGCCAATCAGACTTTGCTTCGCGTAAAAACAGGGTGGGCAGGGTTTTGTTTTGGAGCACCACTTACAGCACTGGATGTCAGATTTCCACTGCAATGTTGGACGAATGGCAATTGAAGCTGTGAACGACGTGATGCGACGTGATAGGGAGGGGAAGAGTGAGAGGGACAGCGAAGAGAGAATTGGGAGCAGAGGGCAGACGGAAGTGGGTTGGGGATGGGCACTGATTTTGTGCGTGCAGCACTCTGCACTGCTGCTCTGTTGTGATCCATCCTCGACCGTAACCGTTGGGCTACGGTACGGTACCGCAAAAGCACCTCCCATGCCCTCACGCCAGCTTAGTCCATCGATGGGGGAGCCCAAGCACGGGAGAACTTCCCCTAGTTGACCTAGGCTGGTTAGACTCCGAGAGCTTCCTCCTCCTCTCCCTGGCCTTCCCAATCTTTATCCCATGTCCTTGGCACGTTGGCCCTGCTCGACCAACGTGAATCCTTGCGATGGCGAGGGCGAGCTAAATCGTTGGGTGCACTGGTGGCAGTGGTGGTCCCTGAAGCCAAAGAGCTTTCCGCCTTCCCAACACGCATCTAGGAAGGTCGTGATTCATAGTGTATGATATCAGTCCGGGGAGTTATCACAAGCTGCACCCCGTTTCATGTCTTTTTCTTGCGGCGAGTCTACTCGAGTACGTTGGCCCATCGAATCTGGTGGGTGGAAGACAGATAGCTTCCCCCCTGCTTTGCTCTGATCATGACCCAAGAAGAGCCTGCAGAAAGAAGCTCCAGAAATCCCAGCGCTGGGGGGGGGGGGGGGGGAGGGCAGAGCTCGGGGGCAAGGGTTCCTTCTTCGTCTTCGCTGAGGACCTTCCATCAGGCCCCTGCACGACGAAACGACGGGTCGATAAGCTCCCTGGTCCATATCCGCGCCGTTTATGGCTGAATTCCGTCACTCTAGCGCCTAAAGCTTCCTCCTCATGCTGTGTGATGGTGATGGCTGCCACAAATTGTGGCATGCTTAGCGAGCCTATCTCAAGCCTGCCGGCCTGTACTTGCCTCAGTCATTCAGTGCCACATGTCCTGCCGAGCAAGCCAGCTTCGGAGCAAACGCAAGCTCAACTTGCTTAAGAGGGAGCGACAAACTAGGACCTAAGGAGGAGAGGCGCCGAAAGAAGGAATTTGCCGAAAGTCTTCGACAAGATTCCAGTTCCCAGGCTGTGGACCTTTTCTGTGGACCTGTGGAGCATGCTGAAGAAAGTCAAGACCCGAGGGATAACAAAGCCTGAAGAGGGTTGGGAGGAACATGAGCACAGCGAAGAGCCGTGAAAGTCACAGGCCCCGTCTGAGACATCCGCCGGGTACCTGCACCTGCCTGAGGAATTCCGACGATCTGTTCGCGACTCAATTGGGCTGGTTCTTGTTGTTTCACACCCATAGAGAAAAATCCTCCCGCGGCTTTGTTTCGGTGACCAAGAGTCATATCTCACGAAGGTCATTACGACTGGTAGCTGTGATAGAAAAATGCGATGAAATGCACAAGGGATGACTTCATCGTACGTAAGGTACGTCTGGGAGGATTTAGAGAGGGTGTGGTGAAAACCCTGAAGAAGCACTCGAGCACATCCTTTCGCCGTGGTCTAAGGCCCGCGGAAGCTGCATCTGAACGTCCCGACGGCGGGTCTTGATTGGATTGTTCCTGTTTTCCTGGGGCAAGGTTTGCCCGGGCCATCCTGACCTGCCAGGAACAAAATGATAATGGGCTCAGTCCATGCCTCAGAGTTAAGGACGAAGCCCCGTCTGCGCCGGTTGCCCAGTGAGCATGGTCAGGAAAAGACACACGAAGAACATCGCACATGCTGCAGAATCCAGGAATTGCCGAACGTGGTATGATTTGGATGGCCTCAATCATGAGTGGTCTACTTGAGCATTATGCTCTGCATGGCGAGCCTTCTGCAGTTCTCATGATTAAATGCAATTCGTGTTGGGATCCGCTCCGTCTTCTTCCTCAGGGCACTGCTGCGCTGGAGAATTCCTCGCTCCACACTTTCAACTCAGCGATCAGCCACCTGGCTATGCTGGTATGCTGCGCTGCTCAGGAGGTTGAAGGTTCACAGAAAGCCAAACACCCACCAGTGTTTCTACGAAAGTCTGTTGTCTGCAAAAACTGACAGAGCGTCAGTCCGAGCATGTCAATAGCGTGACTGCGACGTCGATACAACTGTGGGGGGCTCGGGGTTCTCACGGCGTCGCCCCAAGATGAGTTTGGTTGTCGGCCCACATGCTGATCGGGAGGTCCAGAACAGCCTGTAGAACTTTGGTCCACCGACGGACTGGAACGGTCCCACTAAATCACGATTCGGTCGTGGATCCCCCCATCCGTCAATACTGCAGATCTATGACTCTATTGCCTTTGAAAAAAGTCATGCCGATTAATAACAAATAACGCGAGATGAAAACTCGAACTGCCACCACTATTGCCGTTCGCCAATTGCTTTTGAAATCGATGATCGAACAACGGATCTTTGTTGAAATGCTGCAGCAAGCTTTATGGATTGTCGAGACTGATTGTGACGTTGTATACCCCACTGCATGTCAATCCGATTCGGGAGATGCGAACCTGATCGACAGATGTGTATGTCAGAGGATATACTTGAGATGCACTTAATTGGCTGTATTCTGAATCCTTGACAAGCCTCCTAGTCAAGTTAAAGTATTGCTCATTGCATCACTTACACTTAATAATTTTCCGACTGGACTCCTGCCGAATTGTTCCTTCGATATGCAGGTCATCAAATATGTCGACGTACTGATTCAATTTGCCGAGGCCATATTGGCACTCTTCTGAGTGCAGAAGAACTTTTGACGACCGCCTCATTCACCCCAGTACTATTGGGAGAATGTTGGGACTGTAACAAACCCGGAAGTAGGGTCCACTTGGCAAAGATAGGAAGCATGTTGTCACTTGTCAATTCCTGTCCCTGCACCTAATTCTGCGGGTGTGACACTGCAAGCCATTGAGAGTGCCCGGATTCGATTCAGCTATATGATAAGCATGCAGAGCACACGGTATATTAATGCAAAACATCCATTCTTGTACAACTCGCGCAGGCGATACGTGATTTGTCAAGTCCAGTGTCGAGTCCAAGTCTGTTGTTCAACCTCGTCCCCGAGAAACTGCATGGTTCAGTATGGATCTGTTCAGATTGAATGATGACTGCATGGCGCGAGCGTACCTTGAATGCTACTTCTGTGATATCCTGGAAACCCTCGCTCATCTGTGGGCGTTTGTACCTGGTAGCAAAGCTCCTGAAGGCCATGCCGGGAAGTATCGTACGTTTTTCGGGGTTCATCTGCTCTGGCAATTAGCAGTAGGTTCACATGCCAAGTTCTAATTTGGGCAATGGCAACACAACAGTCTTCCCACGACAGATTTATTGGTTGGGCAACAGGGGACTGCATACTGTGTTGTTGAGTGCTCGCACGGCGTCGTTGTGCTCACAAATCTGAGATCCTGCTGTGAACAGCACGCAGCGAATTGGGACAGAATGCTTAGCCGCCAGTTCTATCCATTTCTTTCGCACGTCGGGATCTGCGTTCGTATTATCTACATTTTACAGTAAGTCAATGCACACGTTAAAATGTGGTACTGGGCTCTCAGCGACCACATACCGATTGCAACAGCCTTGCCATCCTTAAGGTACTCTGCGGCGACCCTAAGACACTTTTCTCGCTTTTCAAATATCAGATGATTTTGCCGGAAGCGTGCATATCGTGCAACTTACCGACTTCAGAATATCTTGGTTGACTCTTGCGTATCCTAGAGGCTCTAGATTCTTCCAGTAGAATGTCGATTTTCCTGCAGCTGGGCTGCCACAGAATAGAACAATGTCGCAGGGATTCTTCTTCCTGTAGGGTTCGAGGACTAGAAGGAGTTGAGCCAGGGTTCGTGTTGATCATGAAATCTAATTTCAACGCACCTTCATCTGCAGATAGTTTGATGTATTCATTGGGGTCGAACGTCCTCGTAAATGGGCGCGGTGCTTCGCCAAGGAAATATTCCTCTGGGGTGTAGAATTTGATGCCAACATTGTGCGCAAAGTTACTGCTCCGTGTTAGTGCATGCCGCACATAATGTCTGAGAAGGAGACAAACCGATCAGAACACGAAAAGTCCTTCGGCTGGCTATTCAACGCTTCACGACCTGCAGCATCACCAACAAAAATCGAATTCTCGAGGTCGAGATTTTCCGGACTCATGCCGTAGTCGTCAAGGAGTTCTGTCCACATTCCTGTCCTTGGCTTCCGATAGATGTCTTTGCCAGTAGCTGCGTATATGCTTATCGGGATGTCCAGCTGACCGAAAACGGCTAAGACTTTGGTCTTGAACGTGGTGAGTTTGGACATATTAGCTCGCGGGCCTTTAGCATCTGGCTTCAAAGAGATCCCAGCTTGGTTGCTGACTACCACAACTCTGAAACTGTGTAATCGTGAGTAACGTGCTGCTTTGATAATGGGATTTTTTGTCGACGTACCCATCTTCAAGGTACAATCTTCGGAGCGTGGCAGGCACAGATGAATGCCACCACTTCCAGTCCTTGGCATCGGTAGCAAACTTCTTGCCTGATGAAGTCTGAATGAGAGTTGAGTCCTGTGTGTTGCATGACACGTCAGATGATGTCCTCTAAATGCCATTTGAAGGATGAAGATCAGGCTTACGAAGTCGAACGCTGCTATCTTGCGACGTTTTGCATCTCCACCGGTGGGTTGTTGGTCTTTTGCGGCATCCTTGGCTGGCTCGTATTTGCCAACGAGGAGGCTCTCTGGTGCATCATCATTCGGGGCTCGCTCCTGCCACGTGATTTTCTCGGGTGGCTTCTGGGAAGATGGAGTGAAGAATGATGCGACAGCGGTTTCTATCAGCAGGATGTCAGCTTAGCCATATGGGCTCCAGAGCCATTGGAGGAACGCACGTGTTGTGTTGGACTGGAGCTTGCGTCGCAAAGGAGGAGGGGAGACGGGGGCATTGTGGTCGAGCTTTCTCTTTGGCGGTATTGGAGGGCTCGCCATAGTGACAAGATATCTCCGAAGAATTCGTTTCAGTAGGATCTCCAGGGCGAGGCAGATAGTCTTCGTGAGTCGAAGTGTTGTTGTTCGAAGAAAGTCGAGATAGGGTTGTCGCCTAATTAAGTTCAAACGCGTGGGACGTGCTTGCCAGCTCGCGTAGTCACGTTTTGTGTTCGGGCTTTCTATGCATCTATCTCCACGTCTTCCTGGAAGCATCTTCATTTTACAAAATACGATTTTCGGACGATAGACACTTCACACAATATTGTGTCGTCAGATCTCTATTTCCTCGTTCTGTGTGCTATTCGGAACAATCTTGGCCCATGTCGATTTGATGCTAAAGCTTGTCGCTCAAAGCTACCACAGCTTCGCAAGCTATAGGTAAGGTTGAACTACGGCAATGGTGATCGCATCTATAGCTTCTTCTTCACTTAATCATCTGTCTGCTATGCTTTCGATATGAGCATGGAGAGGTAGGCAGTCTGTGCTATTCTCACGCGAAGAAACTACAAAGCTAGCTACCAGAGATACGAGCACGGAACCCGCAAGGCTCAATATCTGACTGCTCATAGGTAATCCCGCGCTTGGTATGTATTGGACTGTTCTTTTCGATATCATTCCTGATCTGTATGCTACTGGTCACATCTGGCCATCATGTGGTTCGATTCTACTTCGAGTTCACCGGAGTTGTTGTGGCGTTCAGCCTGCATCTTCCTTCGACGTCTGACTGGCTGCCTTGTCTTCTCGCCTTAATCTTTCCACTTTGGGTCCACCGGAGTTTGTCATGATGAGGCTGTAGAATTTAAAAGGCCTTTTGTCCAGCACCTTCTGTTCAAGAACTTCATACCTACTATTTCTAAAAGTTCTGAGCAGACACTTGAAGGACCTCCCTATCACCCATATATGGTAATCTTACATCAGTCCAAATCGTCTAAGCGGCGATAATCTCGAACGCAATTCGGATATTAGCAACAACCCCTTTTCCGATTTCATTTTCTGGGACTCTGATGTTCTGCAGTCTAGCTTTGTGCCCCTTTCTTCGCCTTTGGAAGACCGCCTCGATATCGACATGACAGAAATGTTTTCATTACCCGATCCGTTTTCATTCCTCGATGCCGCAGAACTCCACAATATCCAGCACAATATAGACTCTCAGGTGTATGCAGGATTACCTTCGTCGGCTCCTGGAGCCACGCTTCAGGGCTCTGGCCATCTTCAAATCTCTTGTCTTAGCTTTGATCCTCAGACGTTGAGCCGGACCGATAATGCCCATCTTGAACATTGTGATCAAGCACTTCCTCCTAGGTCGATCAATAGAGATACATTTCCATCGCAGTCAGATGATCCCACGCTTCAAGGGTACTTACACGAGTTCGTTGCTGGCCCAAGCACTGTGCTTGTGAAAAGAAAGCGAAAGCAATTTTCTCTCCAGCGGCGCAAACAAGTTGAGAATCTACGGAAAGTTGGAGCATGTCTACGATGCAGGCTTACCAAATCAGCAGTAAGGAGTTATCTTGTCGCAACTTCAGACTAGTCATAATATTTAGCAGTGTCAGCTGAATTTTCCGTGCCCATCTTGCATCAAATTATGCGGTAGCCCGACATTGGGAAAGATCATTTGCACAAGGAATAGTCTGGTCAAGGAAAGATTTACACTTGGTATTCTCCGTTCGTGATTCTCACTTCTTCTGACTAACATCGTTAGATCTATGGAATCGAGACGCAGATATTCTCTGGTTAGAACAGAAAGTCACATCTTTGGACGGCCCGACAAGAGTAATACAAGTCTTGCTAGACGCCCATATTGATTCGAATACTGATTGCCATCTCGGAGACGAGGATTTGTCCCAAGGATGGCGAAGGAAGATCGAACTTCTCCCCCTGGGAGTCCAGCATTTCTCCAACATCCCGATAGTCCAAGTTGGCTGTAACAGCGGCCCATACTTTATGCCGAGTGATGATTACGCTATACCTTTGAATGTACTCCCAAGTCTAGAGCAAATTGAAGCATGGGCATCAGGGGTCTACAAGACATCTTTCGAGAACGACATCTTGCATCCGTGTCTTGGATTCTTTCGCTCTGCTTTCGTTAATTTTGCCAGTGCTTATCATGTCAGCAAAAATGATTTGCCCCAGGTGAGATTGTCTCCTTTCACGCTCATGGGACTAGATGGATCATGCTTGGAAAACATCGACTGACCTGCACAGAAAGATTTGGTTCGAAAAGCGGTCCGACTCACAACTCTTCATGGAGTCTGGCGCCGGATCTTAGTCGAGGACTCTACCGCAGTGAAACAAGTGTCTGAAGCCGTCCACATTCAACTGGCAACAATCATTACCAAAGGTATCATGGATTTGGAAATTGACATCCTATCAGCTTTGGAGAAACATGTATTGGGACCCAAAGGACCCGGCAAAGACAACATGCTGCCGATCTGGACTTGTTTGTGGCTGATGATTCTAACCTACCGCGAAACCATTGACGCCTGGTCTGATCCTCAGCACGAGAAGAAGGGACTACCACAACTAGCTCGGCACATGTACGACATGCTAGTCACTTTATACTCGGCACTTTATCGGCCATCATCGCCACTCCGCTTGAACTGACTGTTCGACGACATATACAAACTTTTCGGAAGAGACAGCAGACTCATGCTCAGAATGGGAACACTCAAGACGGAGTTCACACAGTTCAGTCAGCCTACCCTCCTCCCCTCATCTCACGCATTACTAAAAAAATTGCAAAGATAAGTTCGGAGGCCACAGTCACCGGAAAGACGTGCTAATGAAGAAGCTGATCTTCGAGCGTGAAATCAAAGGCATGCGTACGTGGAAGGGGGATGACCTTTCTAGAGGGCACTACGAATCGTCTAAGATATACTTTCCACTTCGAACCAACGTATTCAGCTATCCAGACCCATCCGTGGCTGGTCCAGAGGTCAGTTTCATTCAGTCAAACTGAGAAGTAACCAAGCTTTGGCCCGGTGCGTTGTATTTAGAGCATGAGATAGGATGGAATACTGGAATCTACTCGTGGACTGGATGGCCGAGCCGGAATTTCCCATGTACTTTCGTGTATGGCTAGGAACTTACTGGCAAGGAGGGGGTCTCCTTTTTCCTTTGGCGTTAAGGATTTCTCTTCGTCCTCTCTGTGTCTTTAATTTTCGATGTATGTGGCTGGCTGATGACCGATATGCTTTTTGTTTTGTGTTTCTACCGATGTCGTACTTTTCGCATGATCCAGAGTATTTTCTAGGGCATACTAAGATCGTGCTTGTGAATCACAGTCCCAATGCTAAGATGTATATCTTGAACCTATATCTTTTTCAGACACCAAAAGCATCCGATGATCACATTAAGACGTTAAATCATGGATGGATTATAACATGGACAAGCATATACATATACATCGGGCAGTAGGCTGCCCAAGCAAACTGCGAGTGGAGACCAATAATAAGGCAGAACTTACTATTCATGTACGTGAAGTCTGTTCATTATGCATACATATCTATTTTGCCTGTGCCATCTCCGGTCTCTTAGCAGGTGTAGCTGCGACTCTAGCCGCCCTCATCTCACTCTGGCTCAACCTCAGATCCTCACTGTAGTCACCAAACGCATTCACCAACTCGTTCAGTCCGGTCTTCAGTGCATTAAGCACAATATCAACCTCGGGACAGTCCTTTTTCCTCTCAACATCCGTCCAGTGGAAACCCAAATTTTCCTTCAACGCTTCCAAATTCAACACCGTTGTAGTAAGTGTCTGGATAATCGTCTTTACGTCTCTCTGGACGTGACCATACTCGTCCTCTGCGAGACTGCACACCGAGAACCTGGTGACAGCATCAATGGCATCCACGATTACGCCAACATCGCCATATGGCTGCCCCAGCACGATTGTCGAAATTCTCCTTCTGTATTCTTGTCGGAATGGCCAACCGACTTGGTACTTCAAGAGAAGAAGCGACCACTCTTTCAAAAGTGCCGTGAAACTTTGGTCTTGCTGCTCCTTCGGAGCGACCGCCTTCTCTGCCTTCTCCACCAACTTCTTTGCCCGTGGCGATATTGGAGCAACAGGTGATTGGCCATGGTCCTTTGCGATCTGACCAACTTTCTCCCCCACGCCGCGTTTCTTAGGCTGAGGCTTGGTGAAGATGTCATCTTGCTTGATAGGTTGCGCCATACGGGGAAGCCCTGCAATTGGAGGCTCTGGGATCTTCGTAGGATCTGGCCCTGCTGTACTTGGTGGTCGCTCGTAATCGGCTATCCGTGTGTGGATACCGTTAATAACATCCAGACATACTGTCAGAATCTGTGACCATGTAGACCCGCCTGCTCTGTCAATATCTTTGTATATATCCTTCCGGCGTCCTTGGAAGCGCTCTCCTATCAGAACAAGTTCCCAGAATGCAAAAGCCTGATAAAATGTAAGCTAGGTAACAAAAAACACGAGCCTGAGGACTTACTCTGGTTTGTAGCTTCTTGCCCCTCAAGCCAGTCAACAAGGTGCCGTTCGGATCTCGAGATTCATGTGTGATTGGTCGTTCGCTCTTGAGTGGTTCCTGTGCCACATATGCGGAAAATGCAGCATTTGTGACTTCCCACATCATGATCAGGAAAAATCCAGATGTTACTGAATTCTTCAGAACGCTCCAGTGGAAAGGCTTGATGCTAGGAACGGACGTTGATTTGGAAAGTGTCCAGAATAGTGTTGCCCATTGCCTTGTGAAGCCCCACGCCATGCGCCGAATCGAAGGCAGAAGTCCTAGATCAACTATATAAATGACGGGGAATACTGCTGCGGCAATGACAGAGCGTTTTAGAGCGCTTATGGCAATGGACGGAAGCTTCTCCTGGATTTGTAAAGCTGGCGGCATCACAACTTCTTTAGTCTCCTTAGGGGCGCCTATTGGCTTCGTTTTTATTGCGGGCATATCGATACGATCATAGTCGTAGAAGAGGTGGAAGCCTGCTTGGACCACGGCGAGGAACAACAGAAAGCTGGTTAGGTAGATCGGCTTCTCGTTGAGCATCGTGCGATCGGTCCTGGGTATTAACTTGATCCTATTCAGATCCTGATCCTTTGATGCCGACCAAACATAGACCTCGCTGAAGAACCATGCGGAAAGGAGGTACCATCCAACGGTTTGTGGGACCGCAAAGGTGGCGACATATTTCTTGAAGGTTTCCAGAGGGGAGTATGATGTTCGCAGACCAACATGCAGCTGTCCGATTCGCGGAATGAATATCATAAAACCAGGTATGAAGAGGAGAAGGGCTCGTATGCCAGCTCGTCCCAATGGGAACCACGACCAGAAGACTGAGGGCCATAATTAGAAGAGTATACATAAGCGCATGGTCCAAAGATACTCACAGGATTTCTTCTCTCCTATAAGGAATGATTCGACATAGCAAAGCGCGAAAAGTATCGCCGAGGCCATCGAGAACCATTTGTGCAAGGCTGGGGTTAAGAAGTCCTTGTACGGACGAATTCGCGGCGCAGGTGGCATATTGTGAATTGGTGAGGGTTTGCCTCCTCTGTACCGTAAGGACTGTGATGAAGTATTTGGTTCGATCTATGACATTGGTCTTGTCAGATCATCGTGGGTCGCGAGGCAGCTGGAAGTCGGTTGTATGTTGACATCGGTTGCTCGCGCAAAATAAAACAGAAGCTTTGACGCGGGCCAGCCTCGCCAAGGCCAAGACCTCCAAATCAAGCCTACCTGGGCGGGAGTCGTAACGTTCATCACGAGCCATCTCTTATCGACAGGCAACGAAGATCGAACTTGTACATAAACAACCACCCTATCATCGACCTTCGGATCTACAAAGTACATACCTCACGATGTCGTTCGATCAACTATCGTCTTTGGAGTCGCAGCCTACCACTATGCAGAGGCAAGATGATCCGCAATACTCAGACGACCCCGAGTTCCAGAGGCTGTCGCAAGAGCTCATGACGAAGTTGTTCACATTGACTGGCAACATATCAAGGCTTTCAAATGAGGTTGCTTTGCTGGGCACAAGGAGAGATACCGAGAGAGTTAGGGAAAGAGTGCACGATCTCTTGGAGGAGTCGAAGGATACATTCAAAGAGGTCGGGGAGGGGGTGAAGACCATACAATCATGGGAAGATGTCAGCGTGAGTGCCCCAATCCATCGGAAACAACAATACAAATCTAACAATACTCCAGCCGTCTCAAAAATACACACAACAGAAGCTTGCCCGCGAGTTCCAGAACAACCTCTCGGAGTTCCAGTCTGTACAGCGACAAGCGCTGGAGAAGCAACGATCCTCAGCAACAGCGGCGCGGACCGCATTAGAAGAAGGGTCATCACCTGGAGCTGAAGGAAGCGGTCAATTTGGACAGCAACAGCAGCAATCTCAGCAAGAATTGAGACTCGCATCGCAGGATGAAGTCGACTTCCAGGACTCGTTGATCGTAGAGCGGGAGGCAGAGATCCGGAACATCGAGCAGGGTGTGACGGAGTTGAACGAGCTGTTCAGAGATGTTGCACACATCGTCAACGAGCAAGGCGAGCTTCTTGATAATATCCACGAGAATGTTGAGAATACCAGAACGGATACTCGGGGAGCAGATCTGGAGTTGAGGAGTGCGGCAAGGTACCAAAGAAATGCTCGATCGAAGGCTTGCTGTTTGCTATTGATTCTGGCCGTCATTCTGACCGTGGTTATTCTGGCAGCAACCCTGGGATAAAGTGGTATGGGGACGTCATTGGGGGAATGTACAGTATTCTGTTCTGGAGTTTGGAGTTTGATGACGAGCATGCCTATACCTGGTTCACATTCATTTGGTGCAGTTGTATCATTCAAGGAGGAGAGTGGAGATAATTGACTGATTTTGGGTCCTGTGATGGACTTTCCAGCCGAACATAGGAGACTAGGAAAACAACATAGGAGACTAGGAAAACAATTATTTCCGTCCTTTTGTTGAACTTGACTTGATAGATGTCTCAATTATTGAAACCTCATAGTAGAAACCACAATCAATTCGAAGGATCGAGCTTGTCAACTCAAAACGCGGGGGTTTAAATATAGCCGACGGTAATTGTTTGGCTCCGACTTGAGCTGTGGCTTGAGCTTGCACAAGTCTGCCAAAGGTTATCAACTTCCATTCCGCCAGTCGTGGAGTCACGAAGCAGCATATTAGCGATGCAGTTCCATCAGATAATCACAGCCACTTGATGCAGCTCTACTCATCGGCAGCCAGTCAATAGCCGAAAGCTGCGATTACGGAGAATGGACACCCCTGGGCCGAAACACTGATTGTGATGTCAGTTGGCGGGGCCGAGATGCGAGTACATAATAAAGCTATGCTGCAGCATCATACGACTTTTGTTTTCTGGCGTTTTTCTATGGATTTATAGCTCCGTCCTTCCTTCTCATCAATTAGACTGTCCAATTGAACCCTTATTTTCAACATGTCTGGTCTACTAACAGCTTCAGCTGCGCTGAAGTCTCGCGTCAAGAGACCTTCTATGCTCAAGAAGCTTGCCCATCCTGAGGATCTGATAAAGCATTTCCCTGATGGAGCTTACATTGGGTGGTCGGGATTTACGGGTGTTGGGTATCCTAAGTAAGTCCCAATCCGAAATTGTCTTTCTCATAGCTATCCCTTCTTTTACACTCCAAGCCGGCGATTTGGAGGCGCCTTCAATTGTACTTAGCTGACTTTTCTGCAGAAAGATCCCAACGATGCTCGCAGATCATGTCGAAAAGAACAGTCTACAGGGCAAGCTGAAGTACTCCCTGTTCGTGGGCGCGAGCTCTGGAGCCGAAACCGAGAATCGATGGGCGGCGTTGAACATGATCGAAAGACGTGCGCCACATCAGGTCGGGAAGGCCATTGCGAAGGGAATAAACAATGGGGATATAAAGTTCTTTGACAAGCATTTGTCAATGTTCCCGTCGGACTTGGTATACGTGAGTGCTACCGTTCCCTAGCTTGCCTGTCAGGCACTTAGTAGGACTTGGCGGGGGAAAGCACACGAAGGAATCATCGGACTTGTGTGTTGGGTATGGCTTGGGGACTTTAGGTGGTACAGGGAAACCTATGTTCTGAAAAGAGCAGAATGGAACAATTGGTTGGCTTCAATTGTGTTTCCCTTCACACGGGAATATCTGGAGAGGGGGTTACTTTGATTTTGAGAAGTAAAATGTGAATGAATACTGACTGATCTAAATAGGGCTTTTACACTAAAGACAAGCCAAACAACAAATTGGATGTGGTCGTAGTTGAAGCGTCAGCGATTCTCGAGGACGGTGGCATTGTGCCTGGAGCCTCTGTTGGGGCGTCTCCAGAACTTATCCAGATGGCGGACAAGGTCGGTCAAGACTGATGATATCGACGTATTTTCTATATCAATTACTGACAACTGCAAGATCATCATCGAAGTCAACACCGCGATTCCTTCAATGGAAGGACTCCATGACATTACCATGTCTCAAATCCCACCACATCGAAAGCCATACTTGATCATGGCTCCAGAAGATCGCATTGGCACAACTTCCATTCCTATTGATACAGAGAAGGTCGTTGCAATCATTGAGTCGGATTATCAGGATCAGACGTTGCCAAATACTCCAGCCGACGCCTCTTCAGCAGCAATTGCAAGACATCTAATTGAGTTCCTCGAGCACGAAGTCTCGCATGGCCGTCTCCCAGCTAACCTCCTCCCTCTACAATCTGGAATTGGGAACATTGCCAACGCAGTTATTGGTGGACTCGCGGAGTCTAAGTTCGAGAACCTCAAAGTATGGACGGAAGTGCTACAAGATACCTTCCTAGACCTGTTTGACAGTGGAAAACTGGAGTTCGCAACGGCAACTTCCATCCGCTTCTCGCCAGATGGCTTCAAAAGATTCTACGATAACTGGGACCAATATCACAACAAGCTCCTTTTGCGATCCCAGCAAGTCTCGAACTCGCCGGAGATCATTCGACGTCTAGGTGTTATCGGCATGAACACTCCAGTCGAGGTTGACATTTACGCCCACGCCAATTCCACTTGTGTCATGGGCTCCCGCATGCTGAACGGACTTGGTGGTTCTGCAGACTTCCTGCGCTCAGCCAAGTACAGTATCATGCACACACCTTCCACACGACCTTCCAAGACCGATCCTCACGGATTGAGTTGTATCGTGCCTATGTGTACACATGTGGACCAGACTGAACACGATCTTGACGTGATCGTCACTGAGCAAGGATTGGCGGATGTACGTGGATTGAGTCCCAAGGAGCGTGCAAAGGTCATCATCGAGAAGTGTGCTCATCCTGATTACAAGCCCATCTTGGAGGACTACTTCAAGAAGGCAGAGTTCGAGTGTATGCGAAGAGGATGGGGACATGAGCCCCATCTTTTGTGGAACAGCTTCGATATGCACAAGGCTCTCGACCAGGAGGGAAGTATGAAGAAGATCAAGACATGGGGTTGAGATACAGACCTAGATAATTAAAATCCAATTTATGCATAGCTAGCGATGGGATAGGACAGTATATAGATCGTGCTTATTTGGAGTAGGGAGATTTGTATAAATTTTGACCTACGGGATAGGACGGAGCTCTGATAGCAATCGTTCGATGGCCTTTTGCTCTTTCGGGTCCTTGTGACTCAATCATTGAATGTTTCTGCCTGTAAAGATGTGATGGGCTTCTAGGTCTCCAATCTTTCGTACGACATAATGATGCTCTGCTCAAAAAGCTGTGGCTAGACACTATCCTTACTTTTTCCGACATACCCGATACTCGAGATGCCTTCTCCATCTGACCGAACCGAATTTTCACATGGAATTCCAAATTCAGCCTCTTGAAGATCTCCAACTACAGTAGGCTTAGGTTGCCGTCTCGGTCTCGTTACTACCCCTGAGTATAGCTCGCTAATTTTCCCCTCCTGAATTTTCTAGGCGAACATTCTGCCTAACAAATGAAAAATAGCCCTCTATGCGCCGGCACACAAATGAATAAATATGAATGTAGAATTTTGCGACTGAACCATGGAACCCCTATCCTATTGTGTTTGTGAGCTCATGACCAGGTAAGAAACACAAGCGAAGCTCGGCAGCGTTGCTGACCACCAAGAGGAGTGACTGGTCGGTCCCTGACAGCTTGGTTGGTGGCCAGGTGGTGAGGTGTTCGCAGCGTTGATTGGGCCCAAACGTACCTGCATCTTTTGTGGGCTGCCCAACTCGCCCGGGCCTGGCTAGCAAACGGCTAAAGCGTGCTTCAGAAAGAAGCGACGCTTCACTTCAAGGGCGGGCCTGCGGGCGGGCTTGGGCTTGGGCTTGGGCTTCTTCTCCACAGGGATCTCGCGACCACACCTCACTCCTCTTCAACGACATCCAAGTTCCACATTACTCCATCATTTACTCCATACCAGCCCCCAAACCCGACAACTCAGTCAAATAGGCGACCGGCCATGGTGCGAAACCTTACTCCTAGCGATGCTACCAGCTCCTCTTGACCGCCTACCCTTCAGCCTCCCACTCGACTTGACTAAAATTCGCCAGCGTTTGCGCTTCACGCCGGTTTGTGTTGCTTTTCGCGGCAGAAAAAGTTGAAACAGTATCTGCCCCGACTCGCAAGCACGACTACAATCATCATTAGGGCCATAGGAAAGCGAAGGCATCAATCGAGATGGACCGGCCATCTGGACCGCTAGGGGCAGCGACACAGTCGACAGGCAGGCCGATGGTAGATAATGGGGTCCCGAGGCCTGCCGTCCCTATCACCCTGAGCAACACCGTTCGAAGAATTCCGAATAATACCGTACGACATGAGGCATCAAGCTCCTCACTCTCCTCGCAGATTCCTATCTCTGCGGGGCAAGTGGTGGCACTCGCCCAAGAGGCCATGAAGAACGCCATCGAGGAGAATCGGACGAAGGCTGCAGAGGCCAGTGGAGTCAGTAATGAATTGAAGCCAGGGGTCACAATCGATTTGAGTCACAAGCAGATCCAGAGGTTCCCCGAGGAGGTCGTCGATATCATAAAGAATGAGCTTGAACGGTATTGTCTACCATGTCCAACGTAACTCATTGATGCCGCCAGCTGACGTCTGTATGTGTTAGACTTGCATTGTCGCACAATATGATTTCCACGTTCCCCTCGAGGTTTTCCGAATGTACTTCTCTTCGATACTTGAATGTTCGCAACAATGTCATCCGAGAATTTCCACAATCTGTAGGTTCGCACGAGGGACAGCATGAGCTAGGCTAACAAGGGATCAGATATGCCAATTGACGTCTCTCGAGATTCTAGATCTTGGCCGGAATAAACTCAAGATATTACCTCCTGAATTGGCAAAGTTGACTTCGCTGAAAGTTCTCTCTGTCCAAAAGAACCGAATCGAGGCCTTGCCCCTTTGCCTTGCCGAGATGGCGTCTTTACAAGTTCTCAAACTCGATGGAAACCCTGTACGGTTCCCACCCAAGGAAGTGCTACAGCCGCAAGCTACGACCCCTCCCAACGGTGGATTCCAGGAAAGCGAAATGGACGACATCGCCGTCACATCACAAATCAAGAGGTTTTTGAGGCAGAAGGCTATATCGGATCGTTCTGAGACTGAATCTGGTGGAGAGGAATCAAGTGAAGGGACCGAGACCCCTCGGCCTATGAAGCGTGTCATGAGTGGCAGATTTCCCATCAAGGTCAATGGTACAGATGTGCCTGATCTACGGTCACCAGCTTTGCCTCGACCACCTCCGATTCCTTCTCGTTCACATTACAGAGGACTGTCACAACAGAACACGGCGCTTCGTAGACCAGGTGTGATGCCTCTCACAATCGGAAACGCGAATGAGCGACTTCGAAGTAACAGTGAAAGCTTGTTACAAGCGACTCGAGATCGTTCGTCAGACCGCTCAAGAAGGATGGGGATCGTATCCAAAAAAGCGGCCGAACTGGATACTGTTGACGAAACGAAAACAAACCGCTACAGTCATTATAGAGGGCTCAGTCATGGATCTGCGATGCAAGGTCCTCACGGTGCGAATGGAGCTGCCAATTCCAGGAGTCCGGCAAGTCCAGCAGATTCTTCAATTCAGCGGGCGACCTATGTTCGACGTCTCTCGAGCCTGCCAGAGCGTAAGCGAGAGTCACTTTCCCCTGACCCTGTGGTGGAAGCTGCAAAAGAGATTTTGTATGCGCTATTCCAGGTACACCCGCTCATTCAAAGTCTTCTTGGTGTTACACGGGATGGCACGAATAAGCGCACAAGTTTGGAAAGAGTCTTTTACAATGCAACAACACATGTTGAAGAATTGGATCGGCACATTCAGGACTACATCACGTATTCTGAAGAAGATGAAGATGCCCCTCCCCGATCGAATGAGAACGTCCATCGGGCATGTGTGACTTGTGTCAGTGCATATATGCACGTTTGCAGTCTCCTCCAGCGGAATGTGGAAACTTTACTTGAGAATGGAGATCCTCGGTATATACGCACACTTCTATTGCTTGTATATGGCAGTACTGCAGAGATTCGGAACGCGGGCGTTGACTTTCTGAAGAGCCAATCCCAGCTGTCAAAAGTCACGGAAATGGAAGAAGAAACAGAGACAGTGAGGTTCCAGCCACGAGACAAATCAGTCACCCCAACACGTGAGAGGCCTGGGACGAGCTCACGGATAAGGAGTGCAACTGTTGTTCAACACTCGAACCTTCGAGTTGCCACGAGTGGTCCTCCGCCTCCCTTCCTCAACGGCACTGGGAGATCGGCCACTATGACGAGTGCCACGCCTCGCTCTGGGGAGTCGTTTGCCTCCTCAACCACGTCCAGCGGTAGAATTGGTGGTGACTTCACAGAAGAGGACAGAATATTTGAGAAGATTTTCCTGCGCCTACAGGATGCTTCAGAAATGACCATCAGGGCATTACCACATGTCAATGGCCATTTTGTCATGGCAATGGAGGCCGGTATTCAACAAAATAAACCAGATCAGCCAAGACAATTCTGGCAAGCATTGATTCTGAAATGCAACACTGCTCTGCAGACTGCCGAGGCTCTTAAATCCCGACTATCACTCATCAGGCTCAAGGATCCAGGGATTCGGACTCAGAACACGTTCTGGGAGTTGTGTAATTCTTTTATCCAGGTAAGCACGTTTTGTAGACTGTGAATACTGTGATAGAAGCTGATTCCTTGCAGACATACACAGACCTCGTGATGAAGGTGAAGGAGGCCAAAAGTCTCTCAGCCGCATTACCCACTGACGTTATCATTCTTCTCCGGCCGCTTCAAAAGGCGATCAAGGAAACTAGTCAGCTCATTCAGACATCGCCTTGGGCTTTCTTAGCCACTCCCCAGGTGAATGGCATGTCCAATGGCAATTATTCCACTCAGTCGCCAGCATCTCAAGTACCTCTGCCAATGACACCTCAGAGTGCAGCACTTGGCCCGGCTGTACAGGCAACAGTTCCATCAACACCTCAAAGCGCTTCGTATAACGGAATATTCAACGGCAATGTCTTTGACCGCGCCGACACTTTACTCTCTATGAACGGAAGCTCCGTCTCATCATCACGAACAGGTACCATGACATCCGCATTTGGCTCCAATGACGGAACCATGACACCTGCGTCGATACTCAGCCCTATGAACTCATTTGGATCACGGTTTAATGGTAATAACAAAGTAGCGTTCTGATCAACACGCTATGTATCTTTCTCTTTTTTTGGTCGGTCGAAATTTTTTTACTACTCACAATCATGTTTGCTTAATCTGATTTCCCTGTTCTGTATGTATCACACTACACTGTCATTAGCGGTAATTGAACGAGCGATGTTATCGATGTTTGCAAAGGAATGAATCAGGAGTTTTGGGGTGTGGATCACCATGGCATTGCGGTTGGCGTTATCTTTTTAGGGGGATTTGCGTCGATTACGCAGAGGGGATACGGGGAGGAGAGGAGATGAGAAGAAAGGAAAGAGGTGGTCAATGTGATGGATACTTATAAATCCTGTGCTATATATGGTTGTGCTGTCTGCGAGCAAGACAGAGAAGGCAAGCGAGGGACGGCGGCGGGTTCGCCATTGGGCTGCCAAGCTGGAAAGTACTATGTATGGTGTTACGATATGATATCGGACGTGCAATAGATAATGAAGTACGAATATTGTATTAGAGGATATGGAAGTCTGTCCAATTTTCTCGTTCGTGATTGACAAAGTTACTCATCTACCCTTGGGAGGTTTGGCTGCGCTGACAAAGTTCAAAACCTCACAGCAGGACCTCAAGCATAATCATGGGAAGTATCACAAGATGAGAATCAACCTCACACCATCAAAGAAGCGCAAGAAGATCGATCAATCTAGTCGCTGACTATTGGTTATTCAATTTTCGCTCTACCGAATAAACACCTTGCATATCAAAGCTCCTCCCAATCGTTGCCGATCAAAGAAGCCTCCTCCCAGAAATCTAATTGTCTTTCTGACTTCCCTCGCTTTCAATCGCCCAGGCCTAGCTTTAGGTCCATAACATACAAGGGCCCCCATCTAAAAATAAATCCCGCTCGCTATTACAAAGGAAAGAGACGACGCCATGTGAAGCGGTCGGTTAAAGTAAACGCAGGCTAAACCTTAACCCCCAAACGATCAATATCGACGCATGAAACAAAGCTGCAAGAATGAAATTTAAACTCCGCGCGGATTTTCCAAACACCGATGAATATCCATGCAAATTTTGGAACCCAAACACGCCGAGCCAAATGATGAAGAGCAGCGCGGGAGAAAAAAATGTGAAGTTTCTAAATTACAAGTGGGAGTCTTCCGCGCTCAGTACTGTTCGGACGGTTGTGGGTATCAGAAAAAGGAAAACTAAGATGCCAGTAGCAAGATCGAGAGGGAAAGGAAAAGAAATGCCCAGTCATGAGCTGCAGGGCTCCTCGTCTACCCGCTTCGCCATTCTTCTTATTCCGAGTCGATGCTCTTTTTACTCTCGCGCTCTCCTTGACCATGGCCATAATACAATGATCTTATCGACATTTGTTTCCTATCAATAATACGTGAAGACGGTGGCAATGAAGCACTTCGGTGTGAGGTATATTGTAGGTTGTCGTTTCGCCCTTCCATCATCCTCGGCTCGGCTTCTCTCATCAACTCGGGATTTGTTGCAATCTCTATTGCTATTGGTCTCGATCCGAAGCTGGTGATATTCAAGGCATGCTTTTGGCCCGTTCAGAATTTGATGATTGCTCCTCCTCCGCATCGGGATCAACGAGATAAGCCAACGGCGCCCAGACTCTCCAATGCAGGATACCGATGTGAGCCATCCTAGTGGCCATCTCAGAGACTTCCTCTTTGAAGCCATTTCCCGATGCGGCTGCACTTGTCGAAGCGACTCTGGGAGCTGTAGCAGCCTCAAAAATTTGCATACTTGACAGAGGGGTATAAGTTTCAACAAGCTTTTTCAGTTCGGTATGAAGATGGGCCAGAACGTGGTCCTCTGCATCCTGGTAAAGTTTGGACCGTGGATTGGATACGTGGAAAGCTAGATGCGTTTCGAACTGCGGAAGTCGGGTGAGCGATGTGGTCGTGTGACGCAGAATCTGAAGGGCAAGATCAGGCGAAAGAGCCTCCCACTTATTGGAAGATGTCGATGAGGCCAGAATAGCGAGAAGCGATGTTCGAAGCTGGGACGTCGAAGCAGAATCTGATGCTACAGGTGTCAAATAGAGTGGGGTAGGTGGAAGCGTGTCTGGAGTAGAAGCTGTTGACGAAGGTGATGACCGCGGACTACAAGCCAACGAGCCGGCACGACTTCCCTCAATGTCCGGTACCCACGACTGCTTTCCGAGGGGATGCCGAAGTGGGTGGCGATGATCTGGACGGCTAGACCGAGACATATCGAAGTGATGAAGAGATGGAATTGTGGGTAGCGAATACATGAGATCATCCGCTGGAGAGTCAGCTCGATCACAGGGCGTCGATACGGAAGTAGCGGGAGTGTCGTCCCGATATGACCTGCTCTGAACTTCCAGATTGCGGTAGAGTTGCATACAGATCTCGAGATTGATCATATCCAGCATATCCGTGCGTAACTTGATCAGCCGCTCTTCGTCAAAAAGGAAGGTATGCGGAAATAGCTCGGCCTTGGAAGGAAGCGTGAGGTTCACCATAGCCTTCATGAAGTCCCAAGTCTGAGAATTCATCGCAGTGGTACTTGATCCTGCTTCTGGCAGGCTGCTTGCTCGCCGGAACCACGAATGGGCCCCACCGATGTCAACTTTACCCAGTGCTATTTTCTTCATGAAGAACTTTTGCTCAAAGTGAACTGTATCATCGATCAGAAGGGGTCTGAGACATCGGATTTGATGATTTGCCACATCCTGAAATTGTTTTAGTAAAGTAGTTGAAAATTCTTGGAAGTAATCTCACCAGCTTCATAGCCTCTAGAACACCAAGCAAGTTCTTCATGCCAGCCACTAGCATAGAAACATCACCGGTTTGGTTTCCCTTGCTGAGTTGCGTGACCATATCATCAACCCAGTTGTCCCTCATTGGAGCACAGTGACATTTGAGCAGTTGAGATAGCCACAAGGCAAGTCTGACCAAATCCGCGACTCCCATTCGGAATTGCTGCATGAGAAGCTCAACATTGAACGTCTCTTCGACAGAGGCCTTGTCCCGCTGAGGGACCAGAGTTTCCAGGATGCCACGTATAGCATTCAAAGTGGCAGGTAAACACCATTCCGAGTCTCCGAGTTCTCTTTCGAATTGCTCCTGGTCTGTAAGAAAGGCCTGCAGTTGCGCCCGCATCGTGTCCCAAAAATAGTTGGCTTTTTCGGTTTTCCTTCTTCCTTTGTCACCATCCAAGTTCGGTCTGAAGTGGAGTTCAGGATCGAAATTGATATCATGTCGCAGTTTCGGATTGTTTACGATCTTGGTCACGTCTAACTCGCTCAATGTTCCTTTTGTCACCGGCGGTTCTATGGAGATCGGCTGAGGGCGGGTTGCAACTCTCGTCTGTTTCTCCATTACCTTTGAGGCGATTTTCGTATGACTTAATCTTGAGTTCCTGTCTGCTTGGCTCGGAGCATAGTTTGGGTGGCTTGGTCTCGAAGACTTTGTTACTTCACTCGGCTGGTAGCTGGGTTGATTTCTCGGCGAAGGGCTGCCTCCCGACTTGCTCCCTTGGGCGATGTCGAAACTCTCGTCAACGACATGTATCTCGAGCGCACCTTGAGACCTCGATTCCTGTGTTTGCTGGGAGGCCATAGATCCTTCGTTATTGGAAGAGGCATTTGGATGATCGTTCGCCGCAGCAATGCTGTTCGTCCTGCCCCTCTTGTGTGCGTCTGACGCCATTATTATTATATCCTCCCAGTCCAGCTGCGGAACCTCCTGCTTCAAGCTTTGTATCGAGGGGTGCTTTGGGTACGTTTTAGTATGTTGTCCAAAAGCGGATCTTGCTCGAGTTCGATAACTCCGCGAAATGAGCGAACCTGCAGGTCATTGATATCAGTATACACTTCCAGCAAACAAAATAAGCCTGGGCTGTGTGAGGATCCAATGGTCCTCGTGGAGTTCAGAATGCGGCTAGCCACAGACGGTACCACAGCATCCTTCGAGCTACGAGTAGATTTCTCGAGGCAGCACGGATAGGTGCCAGTGACAAAAGCAAGCTGGAGTGTTTGTGTTTCTGCAAGTCGGCATGCGACGTACCTTTTGTGTCTCGCGATAGATACCCTATCCAAAACCCGAGATTCGTCTACGTTCTACAACCAATTGCCTCCGGCGAGTACAGAAAAGACTGGAAGGGTCGAATATGCTCGTCGCCCACGATGTCGAGGTGCAAATCAAAGGCTACGAAGGAAAGTGACAAAGGGCCGCCCAAAGAGTTGGAAATGAAGGAGAAGTTGACGAAAACAGAACTGAAGAAAAGGAAAGGAAAGAAGAATGTATGGACTGAAGAGGGCTGGTATGTACAAAGGGCCGGGCGATGTGAGCGAGTAGGAGCGAGCGTTCCAGGGAGCGTGAGACAGGGAGAGGGAAGGAATGGTGCTGGAGCGGAAGGAACAAGGGGCGAGTGCTAGCAAGCCTTGACCACCCAATACACCGGCTCCTAAGGTATGGATCTGATATGACCAGTATGATCCCTCTAAACCGCAAGATTGAGCAACATGCGACGTGGAAGATCGGGTTTGGGAGTGTTGTTGCTGTTACGGTGGTTCTCGTTGCCGTTGTCGTCCTCGTCTGAATAAGTTGGCCGGAAATGTACAAGTGTGAAGAATAATAAGTATAGTGAAGTAAGGCAAAAAGTATTGGTGGCTATTGAAACTGTGCCAGAGTCTGCCACAAGGATACAGGCAAGGCAGTAAACAAAGGATAAAAATGTAAGGGGGAAATGCGAATTCTAAAGTAGGTTCCGACGATATACTGACAGGGCGATTTTAAAATGACGAATGTCGTCTTAAATCCCGAGTCCATTGAGGCGGGACAACACGACTAAGTACACTAATTTACTTTTCCCAGATAACGATAGTCACAAATGGCCACCGCCATTTTTCTTTTCGCCCCCCAGGTTGCAGTAGAATAGACGTGGCTATGGCTTGAAGTGCCTCTGAGTGGCATTCAGATGAAATCGTCATGCTCGGATGGGGGGGTGGTGCTCTAATGGCTGACTTGTCGCTGCCTCCCTCTCCTCCCTTGGATGGATCATGGAATGATAGTAAGCAAGCAGAGCTGGGTCAGCCAAAGTCAACAAAGACCATCGCCAAGTAGTCCCGTCAATCATTATCGCCCGAACTTTCCAAAAGAAAATATATGTATAAGTATTTGCCCAGGCCAAGGCCATACATGCACGACGGCACGGCGTAAGTTATTCTTCCCTTCCACCCAAGTTCTCCCTGTCTTCCGCAAGCACATCACAGCACATTTTGAACACAGTGCCAATAGTTCTTGCCCACGCAAGTTTCTTCTCCTACTGTCGGGCTCGTCAACCTCCACGTCTCTTCTGTAAGCCCCTCCCTCGCTTCTATACAACACATTTACTCCTTGCCGCACACCGTCCTCTACACCGCATCGTCAGTTCGCAACGCTATCCACTCGACGCACCCACCAGTGCATGAGCTTCACTCTCTCATTCATGCCGTCGGGAAGGCCGGCAGCACGAGCTGACCACACTGACTGACTGACTGACTGACTAGATGGCCAACCGACCACGGAGACCTGTGCAGCGATGCGCAGTGCATTGCATCGAGGCCTCTGCACACGATGGGGCCTGAATAACCAAAGCAAGAAGAGTCAGTCGACATTCAACGGCTTTCCGCGAGTAACGAAGAAAAGTAACGGCACTGAGGCAAAGTATATCCCTGATGCTTGTGGTTAGGCCCCATGCAGAAAGTCGATTCATCTCTCGACGTCGCCGACCGAGTGGACCATCCCAGCTGAAAAGGACTCAGACCCCAGGAGGCAAAGAGAGGCAGAGGGCAGAGGCAGGCAGAGGCAGGCATGCAAAGCCCCATCGCTACCGAACAAGTGACACCGGTGCACCCGCATCCGTCCCCTCTCCCCTATCCTTGTTAAATTCCGGCTGAATGTTTGCAGGCGTCCAGTCTCAAGCTGGTGGCGGACTGTACGTCTCAACGATGCAGCCAGGCAGCCTCATTACTCTCTCAACCCTACATAGACATATATATTCTCATCCTACCCAGTTATTCAACACTTTTCGTGGGCTCTACGCCATCCATTTTCACGCCTCACAGCAGCGATCTTCCACGAGGATCGGCCACAAATCTTCCACAAGAGCCTGTACTGCTTTGGCTCACCATGGCAGAACATAAACTGCACTTACACGTTGGATTCTGCACGATCCCTTGCGAATGCAGCTTTACGATACTCGACCACTGCTTTTGGACACCAGCACCACGCTGACCGGGCGTACTTCCAAGTCATAGCCGTGAGTGTTTTCTGTCTGAGATTATCCCCGCGCCTCAGGACAAGCTCGGTGGGTTTGGGCTTTCGGGGGTCAGCTGGCGTACGTGGGGTTCAAGCGCCTCGTGATGCCATGAGGAACCTCGAATTACCATCCATCCCGCTTATCGAACACATTCGGCTGCGAGGTAACTTCGTACACTATCACGACTTTTTGGCAGGTCAAGCAAACCTCGATTGTACCCGACAAAGCTGAGTACTTCGGGTCTCCTTCGTTTCATGTGTGAATCTATCACTCTGCGGTTTTTGTATCCTATGGATTGAATTCCTGGTCGACCTCTCCCATTCCTCGAAATGGTCGGCACCATTTGTGCCTGTCGCCCGGTTCATTACTGTACCATGGAATCCGAGGTGCTCTGGCTCGGGAATGGGACCGCAAACGGATCAAAAGTCCAGATGGCGCTCCAAAAGCTTTAAGCTAATGGCTTTTGATACGCACACAAAATTGCGCTGGCTTGCTTCTATCCAAGTCTGGGAAATTGGCAGCTCAAGCCTTTGATTGCCCTTACCGTGAGCGCCATGTAACGCAAGTATCATAACTGATCCCAGCATATGCCGTCTCACAAAAAAGTGAGGCGGACGACGGGAAATGCTGAGCTTCGGATTCGCCACGTGACACAACGTGGTTATCTGCATTTGGACAAGATGACTATCGTCTTCACAGCAAGGATTGAGAGACAACTCACCATGCCCATCGTGCAGATCATTAGATTGGAATTAGATTCAGCCTTGCTCGGGAAACGAAAATCGGGGCATTTCGTCCCAAACCTCGGGAATCCACAAACCGTTCGCAAGCGAGCTTCTCCTATTCTTACAAGGGCCATCTCAAATCTCGAAACAGGAGACGATTTGATGCAGCAACGAAGCGAATCATGGCGATGCTTAGCTATGCGTCGAATTTTCGCATTGGCATGTTTCGCATTGACTCTTACATTGTTCTTTCCTTCGAATTTGCCAGTATTCTAGGTTTGATCAAACATCCCGTGGGCGACCAGGTACACCCTCGAAGCGGCTTGAACGAGGCGAGGGATCAACAGTGCTTCCTTGGCCATCTGTTCATCGCATCCAAATGAAGCATGGCAGCCTTCAGCAGACTTTCATGTTCTCATTTCATGGTCCTTGATCATATACGAGGCTTGCGATGTCACAAGAATGATCCTTGGTGCGAAAGTCAGCAGAGCACCATGGCCGTTTGGACGAGAACACAACGCCTCGCACAAAAGGTTGTCTTTCATTTGCTCATGCGAATGTTTGTAATTCGTCTGATGTTTTCGATTTTCGCGTTACCTTTAGCTTCTCAGACAACTTCTTTTCATAACTCCTTCCTGCTTCTTAGTGTTTTGTAGCAACACGCCTTGTATCCTCTGCCTAGGGTTTTCTGAATCACTATGCATTTCAAGTCCTCGCGACGTGTCCATCTGACAGCCTCAGTTGCTTTCTAGTGGAGAGTGTTGCAGTAATTTTACCGGGAGTCGAATTGACAAGGCGGACGATGCTCAGACTCTGAAGTACCCCACGTCCCAGATCGCCGACACTGGCTCGTTACTTTTGGCAGACTTGCAATATGTCCCTCAACACTACCATCTTCCGGCAGTTTGAATATGCTCCTCATCTGGGCACATATCTGTTTCCTGCTTCTAAGGGCACAGAAGACATGCAATGCTGAGTTTGTTCTCTCATCTTCAGTGCCACATCGCCCGAACAATGTCATGAGAATCGTGAGATATATCTCCTGTTTACGTGGTTGCTCCTCGGAACCGCAGCTCAGATCTCCGAAAAAGTCCGAGTCTCGAGCGAGGCCGTCTTTCTGGCAGCACAGAAGCACCCCCATCCAGTTGACTTAAGAAAGCCTCAAGGAATCGCTCAGAGGCAAGGACATCATGAGATCACAAGACGGGAAGTACGATTCTCGAGTCATCAGTGGGGCGGATGCCGTTCGATCATTGTTGGATGTTAGTCGTACCACCTTCAAATTGCCGCAATTGAACTGCACGCACATTGCTCCAAATTTCCTGAAAGCCATGCTGGGAACAATCGACTTGCTGGGCTGATCGCTGAAGAAATGTCGATGTCTCGACTTGTATGCTGTTCTTGTTGTTCCCCGGAGCACTCCCTTTCTCGCTAGAGAGTTTTCCCTGCTTTGGAGCATTCATTCGCAATGCGACAGCTTCCCGGATTCCCAACCCAAAAACTCGGCATATAGCCAATCTTGTGCTAATGAATCTGTTCTCGTAACTGTGAACAATCACAGACAATGAATTGAGACCATCGTCTCTCTGGTCTTTGTGAAGCGAATAATTTGCAAATACACATCTATGCCTCTTGCCCTGCAGCAGTGATTATCTCAAAGTGTTTAGAAGTACCAAGTCAAGCGTCTACGTATTCTGGATTTGGGTCTTAGAAGTCCAACAAAGTAAGTCCTGAAGCCCAACGCGGGCTGGAGTGTGGTAAGGGTAGGCTATGTCTGCTGGTCAAAGATGGTGTTGTTCTCCGTTGAGTTTTAGCCGACGAAAGGGAAAAGTGCATTATTGACGACGGGTCAAATCTCTCTCAATAACATTCTGGGTATTGAGGTATTTGAATTGGCTTTCATCTTGTCCCAAAGTGCAACATCCCTCCCACACATTTTTGTATCGGAGACAATCGTCGTTCTTCCCCAAATGTCGATGTCATTGCCTCCTCAAACCACCTCTGCCAATTGCTACCAGAAATGCAATCGCTCTCACGTAGTAATGCATGTGTACTCGTCTTCAGAAGCGCGCCATTGCAAAAGCAATATTCTTCGTGGGGTAAGCAGCAAAAGCCAGAGAAAATACCTTGACTTTTAAAGTTAAGCATAACCAGGGCAACAAGCAGAGGTCAAAAGTGCATCTATTTCTACGGCTTTCAAAATCACAATCTGAACCCCCATGGTATTTACCGTGTTCCATTACCCAAGTTATTCCTTGGACTCCGCTTAATATCTTTACTACCCAACCAGGCACCAGCCCATGAAAATGCCTCAACCCCCATCTTCATGCAAGGCTGCGGAAGGCGTCAAATTATGCACTTAGGCAACCAGAGCAGGCCGCGGAGGGAAGTCTTGCTCAATAGGGAGGCACATCAGCCTCACGCCCTGATTCTACTACACCTTTACTTCTAGCATTTTGATGTCCAGAGTCAAGCTCAATTGTTTCTTCCTCTTCCTCTTCCTCCTCTTCTTCTTCTTCTTCATCCACACCCCCACGAAGCATAGCCATCTCCTCCTCCGGTCTCCCGCTCTCGCCCCTCCCCAACATCTCAACATCCAATCCCCTCTCACCAGCACCACACCCCTCATTCTGTCCTTGCGCTTGGCCCTTCTTGACAGCAACGAAAATCGCGCTCCCCAGAATGAGGCCACTCCCCGCCAGACTCCACCACCCAGGACTCTGTCCAAAAACCACCTTATCCAACCCCAACGCAAAAAGCATATTCGTATATATCATGTTCGTCGCTCTCGCACCATTGCCTCTCCCTCCAGCAGCCAAACCCTTCGTCAGCAGATACTGCATGACGAAACCGCACACGCCGAGGAAGATCAACATGCTCCATTGGCGTAGACCCGCGGGGAGGGCGAAGCGTAATGTGTCTGAGAGGTGGAGGGGTTGGGCGAGGGAGAGCGCGAGGGTAGAGATGACGGTGCAGAAGATGGAGAAGTAGTTCACAGAGAGGAGGGGATGTGCTCTGTTTCCTATCCAGCGTATGGAAGTGAATGCTCCTGCGGAACCGAGCACGCCGATCATGGCTATTGCTACAGCCGACAGGCGTTGAGAGGATGTTGGGATGGGGAAGGAGGATGGATCTGTTGGGTCTTTAGATGTTGCTGCTGCTGTTGTGTTGGATGATGTGGTGAATCCCGTGGAGGAACTAGAATCGGATGTGAAGAATGAGGTTGGGCGAGCGATGAGTACGACCCCGAGGAGGGAGATTAAAGAGGCGTATTGTGCTGAGCGGGGAAAGGGCTCGCGGAGGAAGACGTAGCAACCATAACTTGCTACTGAGGGAGCAAGGAACGTAATCACCACCGCGTCCGCCACAGGTAAGTATTGTAAAGAACTGATGATATGTTAGACAATCATCGAAAAGCGAGATGGGAATTCCTGGAGTGAACACTCACTAATACATCCCAAAAATTCCAAAGAACCCTGTCAAACTCCTCACAACCAGAAGTCCACGAAGTCCTTTCGCACCAAGTGGGAAATCAGGCACTTTGCCATACCACATCCATATAGTACAGAAGATAGCCGTAAGTCCCTGTCTTGCAAACAGGATCTGGAAGGGATCCATTCCTTCCCCCTCGAGTTCTAGTAGTCTCGTAGTAACATTCATTAGGGCTCCAAATAGCTGGGAGAATGTGACTAAGAAAAGACCTTGGTTCTGATCCCAGAAATTCCACAGAGATTCTCTCCACGTTCTCGGGACACTTGGATGCCCTGGGTACGGTGACACACTTCGATCTCTTCCTCTGCCTATCGAGGAGATGGTGCTCATAGATAGCCTCCTGAACGCATCTGGTTCCAACAGCGAGGCATCTGCTCCCTTTGCTGGATGAGGCGAAAGATAATTTCTGTTTGCTCCATTGTTTCCATTGGTATTACCATTGAGGGCCAGGTCGAAATTAGACGGAATATTCTGGAGCGACTCTAGGTAATCATCATGTTCATCGTAATTGGTTGTGGAAGTCTGATTGAGAGGAGCGTATCGTTGTGACATGATCACTGGGATTCATTGCAGAAGCCGAACGGCCAACAGAGAAACCAAATGTGTATGCTTTGCTTATGTGAGACTCATCCAGATAGCTGTGCTAGTCTTAGAGGGAGAAAGGAAATGGAACGACTGCAGTATAGCAAAAGGAATGTTCACTGTGCAAATCGTGAGAAGGCGAATTGTCAGCCTCGAAGATGGGGGGATCTCGAAAGACAGGGTGTGGGCGGCAGGCTGGGGTAAAAAAGGATCGGACACAAGTTTTCAGTTAGTGAGGACAGGAGCATCTGGACTAGCAAATGAGCTACCAAAGGAAAGTGGGCCTTGGATGCTACTCATGGATATGTAAGCTTCGATGCTAGTGATCAATGAGAAGGCCGGATCATCCAGAGATTCGGTACAATAATAGAACACTTGGCCTGGTCTTTGTGTCATGACTTAAGGCCATTGTCTGAACATGCTTCAAATAGAGAAAGAAAGCGCAGAAATGTGCTTGTGATCGTGCAACTGCACCTCAATACTGAACAAGAAGAAGAGTCTGGGCTTGACGGACGGTAATTGAAATGATGGAATTGATGGAATTGGTATGGAAATTGGTGGGGGTTGCAAGGATAATGTGAGGGGAAATCATCATTGGCGCGGAAGATGTAGATGGAAGCCGGAGGCTGGATTCTGCTCCGGTTTCGCTACTGTACCTGTTGCTGGATTCTGGAAGCTGTGAGTGGTCACTGTCAGTATTATCTTGTTGCATCTGGTCCTAGAGAAGGATATAAATTCCAAGCGAGGCGAGGTTTCACTGCAGCGCCATGTGACAACGCAAATCGCTGTCACTCATCCTGCACTCCAATCACGAGGATTCCGAATTTTATGAAACTCCATTTCTGTGTAGTCGTTCTGTAAAGGAAACAGTGGCTCCTTGCCGGGTATTTCCCCATACGCCTCAAATGCTGCCTTCAAACTCCAATATAGATGCATGCCAGGAACTTGTAGTCCACCATCCAAACCATTTCAACCGAGATCGTAGCAAGAAGACACACCGCAGACCATCCATCGTAAAGAGATTCGTAGGTCGAGTCGATATAGCTCGAGCATCATGTCCAAGCCAAAATCTCATCTCCCTGCACCAGTACCAGTGCTTCTCCCACCAACTGTACGAGAATCAAGATCCATGTCATCATCTGCGTCGCCCAAAGGTTCCTCTTCCAAGGCCTTCACATTCGATTTCGTGATCTTGTCATCGTTCTGATCAAGCAATTTCCGAGCTTCCTCTATTGCCGTCTTCTTGTTAAACGTTTCATTAATCTTGCCCAGATATTCCGGATTTTTTCGACAAGCGAACTTGATGTCGTCTGGCTTGATTTTTTGTCTTCCTGATAGCTGAGCGGATCGATGGGCTTCGAAGCAGAGTTCCGTGATGAAGTCGGTGAGAAGTTCGTCGAGGACTCGCTTGGTTGTTTCAAGGGAATTGGGGACGTCTCCGTGTGCGAAGAGGAAGTGTTGGACTAATGATAATTTAGAGATGGATTCAAAAATGCATGATGATAACTTACGATCTTGGTCAGCAAAATTCTGCTGGCCTCTGTTCTTTCCAACACGCGCTCTGGGCTCCATGGTGGCACGTATTCCTGGGGTGATACTCGCTTGATCTCGTTCCCTGCTGGATTTCCCTGCTTTTCACTTTCTGCACTTGGTCCTAAGCTTGAGGATTGATCCGTTTGTGCGAAGCTGAGCTGTACAGATTCTCCCACTAGGCGAGTAGCTGGCCGGCGGAGTGTCTTATCGTAGTCGGGAATCTTGAGATGCCTTCGTTACTCTTGGTAGTGTGGATTCTTCTGCCGGATGCCTGGCTTGCTTTCTTCCTCGGCGCAATCAATCTCTACCACCTCGATACTCTCTCCTTAAGTTCGCAGAACCTGTAAGTGCGTATATTCCTGTCGGAATTCCTGTGTGAAATCTGCTGATAGCCTGGAGGGGATTAATGGGTTTGGTCGAGTCGAGGGTGTTGACTCGAGTTGACGCGTTGACGTTGTGCAAGATTGAATCGATGGACTGAGAGGCAGAGCTGTCGGTAATGCCGCTGAGAGAGGCGTTGTTAACAGTGGTCGTAGTAGCAGCTTCCACAGCAATTACAGGGTCGACAACGAGTTGCTCGTTTCTTGGTTGAGTTCTCTGCGCAACGATGTAGTTGAAGATGGTTTTCGTCTGCGCGAAAGTCACCGTTGGACGCTTGCTCGAGCTCGGACCAGCTAGAGGCTCGAGATCCTGGTACGCCATTGCGCCTCAGCAGCCCAGGTGTCCTATCTCGTTCAGGACATCCAAGTGGCCCTCGTCAAGAGAAACTGACAGTGGTCGCAAACTCATTGTTGCAACAACACAGCACTCTTGTTGACCGAACGCAAAGATGGTATGTAAAGAAAAAAGTGCGAAGGTCAAAGCTTTGACCATCATTGACTTCACTTGCGCTAACGCCAAGCAATTTTAGACTGCTCTCTTCAACTTCCAGTCTGCACTCCTAGTGCTCCTCCTCTTCATCTGTACGGCCGCCTATTGCCACCAGCTCTTCCCCGCCTTTATGGATAGGAAGAAGGATTCGTATGTACCAAATATGATTCAGTATTATAGGAAGAGGGATCTAATACATCGCAGGCCGGTCGTGGGCGTTGCCTGGAAATGCGCGAGGATAGGAGAACGATTAAGTCCATACATAAGCGTTTGCTGCGTAATATTTGCAGTAAGGAAGACAACGATATTATCAAGGACTTATCTGACAGATACAGGTTCGTTTGTTCATCGGCGCATAAGGGAAGGGATTACACAAATTGGCGTTCTGGGGGTCAAGGCCGGATGGTCACTCAAAGGGCATGTGCGAGAACTGTATGGTTGCATCAAGAGCATCAGCGTTATGATATTAGAGAGGAGGCCGAAAACTACGGCACTTCCAAAATATTATGCAATTCGAAGCATTCAGCCTCGATCAAATCCATCCCCTGCAAACGCCGTCGCTATGCGCAAAGCAACCAGATTCCTCATTCATGAAGACTTGTCCTAGCACTGTCATTCTCTCCCCAGATATCCCTGCTTTCCTGCTCAACTGCTTTCATGGCGTTGGCGACTTCTTCCAATTTGGCGACGACATCCAGCACACCCTCGTTGACCCTCTGGAAATACCGATCGTTGGCCTCTCTCCTCGTCCTTGCTAATAAGATATCTGCTTCAGTCTCCTCTTCCATCTTGCTTCCCATTGATTGCGCCGTGCCCACAGCAATACCACTACTACCTGGTCTGCCACTTGCACTGGGAACCGTACTCCCAAGAGTATCCAGCGCACTCCTACCTTCACTCCCAAGTGCCAGACCCTTTCCTCCAACTGACTTACTGCCCTTGTCTGTACTTTCGATAGCTTCATCAGCTTCACTTCTAGCCCAAGCTTGCGCCAATTCTATCTGTGCAGCTCTTAAGCCTTCCAAAGCCTTGCTGTGCTCAGCGCCGAACACGTGTGTGCCACTGACAGCATTCAACTCCACCTCCTCCAACGTAGTCTGCATCTCCGCCCAAAGAGCATCTGTTCTGTCCGCTTGCTTCTTGCCCTCTGATATCTGCTGTTGCCGAGGAAGCGCTGGACGAGGTAGTGCCGTAACAGAAGCTGTGTCTTGAGGGCCATCGAGATTGGTCCTTCCCGGCATACGCTGAGAACGTTGGCGGATGAGGGGTGCTCGAGAGGTGTTCAAGGAAGAGGGGTTAGGAGGTTGAACTGCTGTGACCCCTGGAAGGGATACATGGGATGCATTTTGGGATGGTGGTCCTAGAAATAATGATGGAGGAGGCTCGCGCAGCTGTTTTGCCTTCGTCTTTGGTGATTGCGACATTGTTACATGGTATTATAAGTCAACATGGAAGGTCGACGCTGAGGCTGGGTGAAGCTGGCTGAGAGCTTCAAAAAGCGGCGTTGGTTGGGAAGTCTGGATAGAAGATTACACCAAAAGTCCCAATTGCTGTATTGACATACCACTAGACCGGAGATTGGGTTTAAGATGGATCTTGTGTCAAGACAATCGAGATTTTTGAAGGTTCTTTAGAGTTACTCAAGTTCCTCCCTTAGATTTTACATAGCTGTTACTGGCGTTGCTGCTCTTATTCTTGGAGCTTCCACACTCCGGATCGGCGTTTCTTTTCGCCGCCACACCCAGGCTAAGATTCTGAAAATTAAGCGAACGCACTTTGCAGCCCATTGTCGGAAACTTCACCAGATCTCGACGACACGACAACCAACAACTCAACTACTAACCTCCCATCATCGCCATAAACCGGTACGACTCACCATCTTCCTATCCAACGTCTGCGAACCTCTGATCTCCAATTCTAACATCTACAATAGCAATCATGGGTAAAGGAAAGCCTCGTGGTCTCAACGCCGCCCGCAAGCTCCACAACCACCGACGTGAGCAAAAATGGGCAGATCTCTCATACAAGAAGCGTGCTCTCGGAACCGCATTCAAGTCATCGCCATTCGGAGGATCTTCCCACGCCAAGGGCATAGTTCTCGAGAAGGTTGGTGTTGAGGCCAAACAACCCAACTCCGCCATCCGAAAGTGTGTCAGAGTCCAATTGATCAAGAACGGAAAGAAGGTCACTGCATTCGGTACGTTTTGGGCTGCTTCTCTACAAACATCTGGCAGAGGGGAAAGAGGGAAGAGTGATTGAGATGGGCTGGGAAGGGAATCAAATTTAAAGAAAGTGAACAGGATGGGCGAGAACAGATGGCTGATTGGAAAATTTAGTCCCCAACGATGGTTGTCTCAACTTCGTCGACGAGAACGATGAAGTCCTCCTCGCTGGTTTCGGTCGTAAGGGAAAGGCGAAGGGAGATATTCCCGGTGTTCGATTCAAGGTCGTGAAGGTCTCAGGTGTTGGTCTGTCTGCGCTGTGGAAGGAGAAGAAGGAGAAGCCCCGTTCGTAGAGGAGCAGGTTGTTTTCCGAATCGAATCGATGGGTTTTGCGCAATACGGGACAACATTGGGAACGGGGGGGTGTTACTCTTTTGCGATTTGCGAATGCATGGCTCGTCAAGTGTCTGATACGGATGGATGGGCAGGCAAGCATATGACAGATGATGAATAGAATCATCAAATCACCTACCACCACCTCCGAAAATACCAAAGTTGTTCCCGACATGACGTGCTGGGCAATCGTGACATATCGAAATCGAACGAGATGCCGGAAAGAATTCCGATGGGATCCTAATCAGGCAGATTTATCCACTATCTCACAGCATTTCACGACCCACAGCAACGCATTCTTTGACTGCAACAGGGTCCCAGATGCCTTCTTGCAAGGTCACTTCGCAATCACTTTCCCTAAGCATATCTTCTTGGCGTTGCGCAGAACATGTCACTGTCCACTGTCCACTGGCTATTGGCTCAGTCCCACTCCTTTTATTCGTGACAAGTGTCGCATACCAGAGGCCGGAGCTGCGTCTTGGTACCACTTTTTGGAGCATTTGGTCACACCCCGGAGTATCTCACCCCGTTAGCCTTCATCACCATCACCAACACGCGCTATTTGAGTCTCATTGCTCTTCTCATCTGATTCGCCTATGTACTCTATGGTCTTCGTGTTCTCTATGAAAAATATTACACATTCTCCACTCCAAGCCATTTATACTGTCTTAATAAATCTCCAAAGCGAATGGCAAGAAAAGAATCATCGCTGCATCAAATGATCCTACGGCATCAGCCGATCCCCACCCACCTCTATCATCATGTGCCACCACCTTGCACGAGCAATTGCTCAGGCGCGCCAGCCCCCCTTCCGATAGCTGCCTTGGGACTCACGATACCCTTGACGAACTGTGGCTTCCCAGTATTCTTGACAGGCACCTCGTAGCTTCGGACTTCACTGCCAACCAGACTCTCGAAATCCCGCACAACGGTGGAGTTGACAGCCTCCACATTCCGGTAATAAAGCTCTTTGTCCACCACAGCTCCACTTGCGTCCACACCCCTAAATGCGAATTCCTGGGCGGTACTTCCAAACCCACTGCTTACGCCGACGGATGGGGCGCCGAAATAGAATGCTGTGCCGTTCTGTCTGGTGCTCAGAGAAGTCCCTGAGAAGCCGGACACGAAAGATGCGGTGCGGGGCAATTGAGCGAATGGTTGAAGTCCAGTTGGAAAGACTGGTTTGCCTTGGAAGGATAGATCGAGGCCCAACATGAGGTCTGCTTCTATGGTAAAGTTACCGCTAGGCTGTACGATGTAACTGCTGTTGGCGTAAAGCGGATACATGTAGGAGGATTTGTAAGATGTTCCTCCAGCAGATTGATCAAGCCCTGTTGTTGTATGATTGTTCTGTTGAACCGCGCCAAATGCAATGAACTTGCCATAATTGGTAACAGAGAGCGATTGCGTCCATGTCGAAAGGAAGGTCTTGTTCTGTGTAGTGACCTGAGATGATATGAAGATGGATCGTTTGACGTCCGTAGTGTAGACCAAAGTCTCGTTTGCACCAGTAGAGTTCTGGATAAGTGATTGTGAAAGGCTAATCGTCGGTTGCGGGAGATGTGTAGTCGGTGCGTTTCCTGTTGTTATTGACTTCGAGTCACTATCAAGCCATACAAAGATCTTTCCCGTCACTAGCCAGCTGCTACCGACGGACTCGGATATTGAGCCGCCACTTTTTCCGTCGTCAACAATGCCAACCACCCGAATCTCGAAAGTATGTTCTCTGCCATCCGAGAGTACAGGAAGCCAAGGTGTGATGTCGATCTCATGTTCTCGTAGGTCGAACGCATCAATTCCAACGATGGGGCGCCATAGACCTGCGGGATGAATTAGTACATATGCGCTACTGTCTAAATAGCTCTTCAGACATAGCATCCAGAGACCAAGCCGCTAGTATGATTGATTTTACTTACCAGGAACAACGCCTCCCGTGAATATGACAGGGAAAGGCCAGTGTACACCGGCAAGTTGGCCGTCGATCAAAACTTGGACCTCGCGGAACGGAGAATATCCATACAATGTACCAACAACCGGCACAAATGTGCTGACATCCGACTGCAGCACATTACTCCACCAGAACTCTTCAGTCGCTTGTCCGCATGCTGAGACCGAGAACACCGCGCGAATTGCATTTCTTGGAAATGCGACAGTGTTGGTTGCATTCTCGGCGGGCAATGTAAACACACTTGCTGCATTTGAAGCTCCTTTCCTTGCCGAGACGGGAATAATCATCGAAGCTGGGTCAACAGTATCCTGGCTCGTGAAGAAAGTCGCAGAAAGCGTTGTGTTGAATGCACCTGTATAGGTATCGTCTATCAGATTTCCAAGGTCAAATATGATGGTTTGAGGCGAGTTCCAGAAGTACAAGTACTCGGACATGTCCTTGATGTATTCCCAGCGAATGCCATTAGCTGTGGGCTCTGCGGTGGATGTCCGCCACACTTCAGTGTCGCCAAAGTACATGAGGGCGAGTCTGTCAAATTGATGTCCTTTAGAGGTGACCGTGAAGTTCATACTAACGCGATTGAATTTGCACTTCGGGGGTGTATAGTTCCCTGTCTTGTTAGAGTTTGTTTGCAGAGTTTCCGGAAGAACATTCTCACCAACAAAGGGTATGCCGTAGCTGAAGCCAAATGAATGCTCCATTAGAAGAGTCTCGCATCTACCAGGAGCTACCGTCTGGGCGACAGTGGCCGCATTCTCTGACCCATCTTCGAGAACAGTCTCATCAACTAATCCAGTGGGTGTGAGAACAGGCTGGTACACTTGGAAGACTTCGAGGATGCTTGATGGTGATGCTGTTACCGAGGGGGTAGGGACTGCATCTTTGACGAGAGCGAATGCTGGTGAAGAAACCACAGTCTGCCACTCGATAGCCGGCACACATTCGGCAAGCAGCCATACCAGAATTGCACAAGATGCTGAGAGAGCCAGAAAGAAGGCTTTGAATGAGTGCGCTGGGTAGAGAATGCTACGAGTAGTTGCCGTCTCTTGCGCTAAGGTAAGGCTTTTTGCTGTATTCGGATCAATGAAGGCCTCGGAGTTTGCGGGCTTGTCGAAACGTGTGGCGCAAGAGTCGCTACTTATATTCCTTTTTGACGAGAGCATGGCGGGAGATCCTTCCGGAGCAATAAGGCGCTGGGGAGAGACGAGTGCTTTGATTGGGAAGCCCCCACTATGCTCCGTTGGTGAGTTCCAAGTGATCCCAGTATCGTCTTCTTGCTGCAGCAGCAAGTTGTTGTCCAGCAAAGCGACTCTGAAAGTAGTTGAAAACAGCAAATTCGTCTCTGGTCATCACATAAGAAGCTGGTTGGGCTTCAATCTTCCTCCAGATATCTGTTAGTGCAGATTCAAGGATGCTCACAACCGTCGGATCTTGTGCTCCCTCTGGTGTATCTCTTGCGACCTCAAGAGCTTGTGTAACTGTTGTTATTGTTTGCTGCCTGGAAGCTCCATGGTTACTACCGCTATTACTCATTGATGAAAAAGTTGAAGTGCTGTATGTGATGATTGCAGTGTCGACAGCAGCAAATTGAAAAGGAAACGAGATAGGAAGATCTGCACTGCCTTTGAGATGCATCGTGGGGGATGGGTGCTTGTTATGAGGCGAATAATGTATAAGTGATGCAAGTATATATAAGCAGGTAAATTACAGTGGAGGGATTCGTATGGAAGTTCGATAGAGAGTACCGATCGCTTCAGCCGCTGTGTGACCTTGAAATAGGGCTACAAGAAACGCGACTGGGCAAGTTGTATTGGGCACGCCTCTTATTTGTTCTTTTTTTTTGCAACGCAGCGGGTAGAGCACCCATGGAGAAGAGACGAGCAAGGGCCGAGGAAATGACAACTCACAATAAGCGTTATGCAGCGTGCTCGAAACTGGTAATTAACAGAAGCCTGTTACTTTCTTTGGAGCCACAACCCGGTATGGATCGATAGGAGGAGCCACGCCTGTCCGGCGGAAAGAGGAAGTGGCTTGACTGAGGTCAGGTCTCGGGAATAGCGTGTAAGACGCTTGGGCAGTGGAGCATAACAGACGCGGGCTAGGATTTGAGTGTAAACGATCAAACGATCTGTGGAGGCATCTATCTGGAGTGGAGTGAAGCTGGCATTGAAGGCTGCAACAGCTCTGTGAAGAGTCTTGACTGTGGATAATGAGGATACCCGGGAGGGTCTCGTCTCGGTGATAATCTGGAAAGGAGGGCCCGGCAAATGCAGAGGCAGCTGGAAAACATGAATAGGCACTGGGAGGGTCGAGGAGCAAAGTCTCCAGCAATAATCCAGTGTTGCGAGACCTTCGTTCGATCTCGATACCGATTCCGATGCCCTGTGTAGTGTCACGAACACGGCTGGGCATCACAGACGGAACTTGAATTGACGGCACAGTAGCGAGCGCCGATAGTTCAGGGGCCAGAGGCCAGAGGCCAGAGGCCAGTGCAGAACAGGGCATTGGCAGGGAGGTCTAGGGCATGACAGGGTTGGGGCGGACCCGGCGAGCATGCCGCATCCGCTGGCTAAAGTCGTTCTTAACCACCACTCAGTCTCTATGGTAAAGTAACATCGAGATAACTGGCCGAACACAACGGCTGTAGTGCTACTACAGGTAAGTCTCACCCAGGTCAAACGAAAGGCCTAGTGAAATTTTGCGGGCCTGTCCTTGCGGTCCTGAGCTGACCAGCTCCACCTCAAAGTGTTTACTTTACCAGACGAGCTCGAGGCCAGGCCCCGGGGAGGACAAGGAAGAGAGACTGTTTTTCGTCTCCATGTTTTATCCTAGTTTCTTGAGTAATGTGCCAAACCTGCAGCGCCGGGGCTGACTTGTAGTAAATAGCTAGTACAGCAGTCCTTGCGCAGCAACATTCAAGACGCTGTGGAGCATATCAGTGGGCGCGCGTGGGAGGGCTCGATAGGACTTGCAAAGATATGACTTACGAGAGCAAGCGCCAGGAAGAGTCGAGAACAACACACTTGCAGAACTCAGGCCATCCTCGTCGCCTGAAAACGATAATTTTAAACAAGGAAGCTGAATTCGGGTGGACTTCCGACTGGCTGGATGCAGCCATCAAGCCTAGCTTCTATGTCCTTGCCCGCCATCGTTCGTTTCCACCTTCACATCCATCAGCAAAACGCTTGAGTTGCATGCATTACCACAATCTCGCACTCCCAAGCTCTTGATGCCTCGGCTCTGCAGTTACAAACTCAAAGTTGGGACGGATCTCCGTCCTGCTGATCCACTGATGTTCAGCTGTCGTCCTTGCCTTGCAGTGCATCGTTTCCGCGCTTCATGCAAACAATATATTAGACTTTCTCGAGCGTGGAGGCTCAAAATCTGACAGCGGTACCAGTGTACCGGCCTCAAAGACGGCAGTCCATAGTTTACCAAGAAACCTAAACTTCCCAGTGGAAACTAAGGGTCCAATAAAGTTTCATTTGCCTCTCCTGCACATCACTTTTCATGTCATGCTTTGAAAATATTTTTCTGTTTTGAGCTCGACAGCAGTTGACGGGCTTCACCCCTCCGTGGCCCTGTAAGATGCGCCAATATTCCGCGCTATCACTCCACTCTAGCAAGGTTCAGTGGCGTGCCGAGCTGGGACTTTGGGAGAGCTTGAACGGGATCCGTCTATGTGTATTCGGGATGATTCAGTAAGTGTAGCTCTGTGCGTTAGCATGCGACTCAGGCATTTGGAACTTGGTGCCGCAGAGTTATTCTGCTCATCAACATCTGAAATAAACCTGGCAAAAAATGCGGCACTTCCAAGTGTTCCCAGCCTTCCTTACAGTGTCAAGCCGAGATCTGCTCTAACGCCACGATCTCCATTTGAGTTCCCTGCGCCCCTCACTCCCACTATTCGTCATTGCCTGTCACGAACTCCTTCAGCATCGTAGCAGGACTCCGTTGTGCCACAGAAATCATATTTTTGACTTTTCGCCTCCAGAGACAACTCCGTGGAAAAATTGATCGCCTCGCGGCCCGGAACCCAAAGGAGCAACTGTTTCGCCCATGAACAAGTTGAGTTGCAGGCGGTTGTGGCTCTCAAGGATTTCCATGATTGCTTCTCATGCAATTCTCCGACTCGGAGCCCCGCGCATGCACGGCCCTTTAAGTTGATGATAAGCCACAGCTATGCTCAAAACTGACATATCTCCGGTCCCAAGAAGCTCAAGAACAAATGGATTTGTTTGAGGACGACGACTGTTGCAGGCTGAAGCCCTAAGCTTCTAAAAAGCGTGTCTCAGACCATCGGTAAGAGATCATGGGGATAAACGAGAAACCTCACTGCCGTTAGAGGTGTTGAGAGTCGTAAGTCCATGGCGCATCGGAAATTTCAAGTCTTATTTATATCGGTTTATATCATGCGAAGGATGATGTGCCGTGCTGTGCCACTCTCGGATCAACAACTGGTACCTACATGGACAGGCAACTTGGACGTGCAGAAGTCAAGCTGTCAAGACCGGCAGTCCTGGTCTGTTAAAACCGATGTCGAACGGATCAGCGCCAATTTAATTCGTTCCAAAGACTGGGGAAGAGAGCATCCGTCCCAGCTTTCCGACTAAGTTCTTGAGTGACTCTGGAATATGAATGTCCTGAGATCTCGGGTTCGATTGGATGAGACCAACGCGTCAAAGCAACCATTCCCAAGAATGACTTACAGGGGTGTCGGCAGAGACATCCGGGCTGGTGTCCGAATCACTGGGTCGTAAGAAACATCGACTCAAACGTGCTACACCACGAATCCGGCGGTCCCAAATGCTTGACTCGATCTTACAGTTGTATGCCTACCGTACCATCTATGCTTGTCCGAATACCGCCGAGAGCTACGCCACTGAATATATTGTTTCGCCATCTCATTGATCAATCATGAAGTTGAGGCTGGCTGGATGCATTAGGAAAATCTTAGCGAGGTCTGCAATTGAGTTTGATACTCCAGTGTGAGCTTACGAATGGTTGTAGGTCAATTTAAAGGTAATAAGGCGTAGGGCTAGGGTCTATTCTAAGACCATGGGTGAACGATAAAGCCATGAGAGCATTTTTGAGGCTTGGACGGGAAAAGACAAGCTTGAACCTTGTTGTTGGGGACATGTACATGCACGAATTCGGCTGATTTAGCGCGGAGACACCCAAATTAAGGTTTTCTCCAAGGCGAGTCCTCATCAGCCGATGTTTTCACCATGCGTACTGAAGCCCTAGAGAAAAAGTCAAAGTCGAGGGCCAAGTCCCCACTCTCGAGGATTTTTTTTAGTGGAGGATCGTCCTGTTCTGGTGATACAGGATCTGAAGTGACCCGGCGCTGCGAGTCAAGTAAATATCTCCGCACCCGCAGCCGCAATACCCACTAAGCGATGTTGACAATCCCCTCCCCTATCATGGCGCGCCGAGCTTCTTCTTCTGACGCTAAAAGGTGATGGATGCTAGGAATATCTCGCTTCACCGGGTGACCGGTTATCAGGATCGAGGTAGTCTGTTTGGTCATTCGATTCCCGACAGTATGGAGCTCAGGAGATCGTCACTTCTCTGCATACATGAAGTTCAAGGTGGCGGTGGAGCCTGTTCGAGATCGCATCATATGTGGATTTAGTGTGGAAAATTGAAGCTAAGGACTTATTTGCGGATTCCTATCAGCCGGTTTACACATCCCAAAGGTTTGGGAGTTCTTGCTCCGGAACTTGCGCCCTTCCTTTCGAAATTGATCTACATTTACTTCGAGCTATTAATGGCAAGTTCCGTATGGTGTGAGTCTCAGTCTCAAAGGAAAGTCACCTTGACGTAATGTCCTAATACGGTCTTCAGTCACTCCTGTTCGCAAGAACCTAAGCAAGCACACAAATTACTTGATGATCCCTGCCTTTTGAGCAACGAATCCAATCTCAAAATAAAGTTCAATATCGCTCATCCCAAGCGGGCTGGGCCGCACATAGTAAGCTTCGAATTACAGGAAATTCAAGTCTTGCAGATCCTTCATCAGAGACATGGATCCGGGATAATCCCGTTTGTAATAAGACTTCCACGAGTGCGTATCCCTGTGAGACTACATACTAGTATTGTGAGATCTAAAGATCAGGGAAGTGCTCACTGCTTTCAGTTCCGCCTCTAGAGTTTAGTCCTTGCACATACAGGTTGGCTCGAGAACCAAGAGAAAACATGCGAAGCGAGCTCAGCCCCTGAAATAAGCGAGACCATAATCTAGTCAATAAACATGAAGCGCTGTTGTGGTGCAGCAGCAAGTGGTTGAAAACTGTATATATCGCCTGGCGGACTGTTAATTATCAGTAGTGCTGCTAGCGAATACTTTAGATGATGTAGGTTCGTTGGTTTAGAAGTCGGAACATCGTGATGAAATACGGTAGCGAGGATCTGAATCTGAACTGGCTAGCGAATTGGCAATTGGACTGGCGCAAAGGAATATTATGAACTTCACAGAACTTCATTTTTCACAATCTTTTACTTGACACAAGCGTAAATATATGATCAACCCTCTTCACAAATATTTAATCTCCGTCTTCTTACCATCCGTATACCTGCCGTATTTTCATCGCGCAGGCAATTCACCCGACCTCACGATAAACACCCAGGACACAAGATCAAACATAATTTCTAGATCATCAAAATGCGGTCCAATAATTTCATATCAAGCGTACTTATCTGCCTCCTCTCGGGCGCCTCGCTCGTCCTCGCAGGACCAGGCGGCTACGTCGAACTCGCCAACCTCACACCATACGACTGGAAGCTCAAATATACCCACAGCTACCACATGGACTGGACATTTCCGCTCACTATCTCGGAGGGCACCACGCAAGAACAGTACATTGAATGGTGGTATGACCACGGTCCCAACGGGGACTGCGCTGCAGAAGCGACATATGAATCAATCGGCTCTCCTGAAGCTGCTTCCTTCACCGTGCAAGCGCGCCAAAATAATGGAAAGAGAATTGAAATTCAGTACAACGATGAACTTTCTTCACTCGGCAATCCTATCGGCTCCCTCATCACCCTCGGATACAAGCGCGACGGAACTGTCCTCTTCGTGTTAGCTGGCAATGAGGCTGGCTCATATGTCTCCAATAATGCTCCTGTGGCCTGGCAGCAAGCTACACTCTCTACTATTGGAAATAAATCTCTACGCGAGATTGCAATGCCAGCTTCTCATGATGCCGGCATGTCGCAACTGATTCGCTACTATGGCGGCGTTGCCCACAACACGCAAACACAATCGGTGCACGTCTACCCACAGCTTGTGTACGGTGCCAGATGGTTCGATATACGACCCGTTCTTCGAAAAGGAAAGTGGTATACCAACCACCTCTCCGTAGTATCAGGACTCGGATACCAAGGAGCATTCGGTCGTAAGATTGCAGATATCATTAAGGACATCAATCGCTTCACGGCTGAGAATCCTGGGGAGCTTATTATTCTCGAATTATCGCATGAGATGAACCGCTTCAAGTGGAAGCCAAGACTCACGAATGAGCAATGGCAAAAATTGTACGATTTGCTGTACAGTGGGATCGATGATCTCTGGATGGCGGATCTGGCGTGTTTGCCGGATGACTTATCGACTGTTCCAATTGAGACGTTCATCCAGCCTGGGTCGAGGTCTGCGGTTTTGATCAGGGTGCCGGATTACGCTCCTGTCTTCAATGCGACAGTTAAGAAGAGGCAGTTAGCTATCGATGACTTGCCCACTGGAAATGCGGTTCAAGAAAACAACACTGCAACAGATGAGCCACTAGACCCCAGCGCCGCCAGCATTGTACCCGGTAATTCCACTTTAGACGGTGACGATGACAATTCACCAGATTCATCAGGTTCGCCAGATGCTCCAGACAGCCTCGACGAATCCAACACTACTCTCCCCAAACTGCCGAAGCTCCCCAAACTCCCCGAGCTTCCCTCCCACCAGAAGCCCACAATCCTCACTCCAGCATTCATCTCCGCCCACCGCCTCCCGACCTCCGGATCCTACTCCGACACCGATTCACCAACCTATCTCCAAACCGACCAACTCACCAAACTCAGCACGCACCGCTCCTCTCCAAACAACCGCATGCACCAAAGTACCTGGACCATAACGCAACGCATCGGCCACATCCTCGACGTGTGGAACCCGTCCACGAGCATCATCGCCGACGCCGTATCTGCACATCGCAAACTTTTCAGCAAGATCTGGACGGGTCTGAGCAGCAAGACGTATCCGAATTTGATCGAGGTGGATGATATACATAATGACCACATCAAGGCGTTGTGTATGGCGATTAACCAGTACTTTGCTATGGGGAAGGACCTGCAGGTACCGGCGACTATGAAGAGATTGGCGAAGAGGAAGATGGTGCCAATGGTCAAGGGAAGGCCGGCTGATTTGGTGATGGAGAAAAATGAGTGGGTGGGAAGGAGGGTGGAGTGGTTCGTAAAGGCGGTTTGGTGTTCCTTAAAGATGGAGCGAAACCCTTGCTGGACTGATTCGGACGTATAGATGGAGGAGAAGAATCATGGTTCACAGACCTGCGTCATGAAGATTTCGAACAACGGAGCTCCTTGGCTAGCTTGAATTTACTTCCCCCCCTCCTCCCCCTTCGCAAAGGTAGAGTGGGACGACGAAGACAATGAATGAGGAAGGAAAAAAGAGTGGGGCGAAAGTTACAGTACATAAACGCAGTTATTATCCCATCATCAATTCGAACATGAATAATCTAAAGGGAGAGGAAAGGAGATGTGAGAATCGAGCTCTTTGAGATGATGGTGTGAGAAGGATCCCTGTTGAAGGCTGCCTTCTTTCTTCCCTGATAAAGCTTGATAGAGGTCAAATACAATCCTCCCATTGATATATAATATACAAAGCTACTAAGAACTCCAGAATGGACTCAAGTAATTGGCTTTACCGACCTAACATTCACAGCACAGCCACTTGGGTGCCTGTAGAGGTCCAAATCCCGGCTAGTCTACATTTGCTGAGGAAATGACAGACCACGATACTTTGGAAGCGACTGGACGTTACCGAAGAAAAAAGACGACAATAAACCACTGTAGATGGCTCCATGTCTACTGGAAAGGCGAATTCACCGCACTGATTTTTCCAGAGCCGCTCCAGATTCGGGAAAGTAACTCACTCTACACGGCAACTTGGGAAATCCAACCTCAACAAATCCGGCAACATGCAGCAATCGAGTGATTCGAGCACTGATCCAAAGGACCTCGTCAATCACCACATTAGCAAAAGCGCCACTAAGCCCTCATCCAATTTACAGAGCGGCACTTGCAGTGAACCAGATCGACAGATCTCCAGCTAACAGTTCTAGTTTGTGACAGAAACGGCTGCTAACCAAAGTCCAAGCAAATTAGAGCGTGGATAAGAAGCAGCAGCAACAAATATCGACAAATTTTTGCAAACGAAACTGATGCTCAAGTGGTGCTCGGTCATCAAGTATGTTGCGTGGGAAGCAGAATTGAAAAGCCGAAGAACGTGGCTCAGGGCAGTATACTAGGTTGAGAACTCGGATTGAAAAAGATAGACTTTTGGAAATAGTAGAAGATTGCAGAAATAGGAAGAGCTTTTAAAAGAGTAGGGTAGCTGCACCATCAGACACGAGATTCGCGTTGTGTCTGTGACTTTGAGAAGGGGATATACTATAATTTGCATTTCCCTTCTGGCACGGACCGCGGTGTACCTAACGAGAGAAATACAATGGAAGTAGGAGAATATTAAAGGAGCACTTGCAGTCCCTATGTGTGGATTATATGCCTGGCTCGTATCCATGAAGTCCCGTGAGCTGAATGAAAGGCCCCAGTAGCTGAAAACAACATTGACATGCAGCTGAAGTCTTGGACGGCAATTGAAAGAGACAGTACGTGGAACGATCTGAACTCACAGGCCTAGTTCATACGCTCAACTCTTATTTCATGCTATCGACATGTAGATAATGCAAGACCAGTATCCAACCCACGCTCAAAATGCATCGCTGTTTAAGTTCTCTGAACGCCTCTACCCAGATTTTTCAGTATCCCAGAATCGTATCAACACTATGTACAGTCGATGCCCTCCTCTCCCCACATTCCACATCTAAACCACCTCCCCACTCGTCCTTCTCCGCATAAACTTGGGCATCTTCCTCCACTGCCTCCCATTCAACGGCCTCTTCTTCTCATCACTGCCCGCATCACCATACGCACTCATTCTCCCCTTCCTCCTTCCCGTCCTCACATCCCTCCTACTAGCACAGCAACAGCTCATACCGAGATGAATCAAGAACCCGAAAATGCTAAACGCAGACCCAGTCCACATAAAGCCAAACATCTGCTCGCCGATACTAGCGCTGATATTTAGATCTGGCTGCGAGGTCGCTACGTTGCGGAAGATCACCGCCATGACGGTCGCGATGATGGTTGCAGCTGTGGTGAGCAGGGCGGCGATGAACGTCCAGATTGCGAAGGGAAAGGACCACCATCTTGATTTCAGGGTGATGGGAGCGATGAATATCGAGAGGAAGTTCATGCATATGCCGGTCAGGTAGAAGCCGAACATGACGTGGGAAGCAATCCTAATCAATTTCAAGATATCCGTAATCTCTGCGGGGAGAGCGATAGTGGCGCCTGCCAGGAGCTCGTTGAGCAGGATCTCGACGGGGTTGAACCAGTAGAGTGGTTTGGAGTTGGAGCAGTATGTGATTCCCTCATCGTTGTAGCCTTCGCAGAAGTTCCAGAGGCCGACTTGGTAGAAATCGTGGAGGCCGAGGGAGCGGGCGAGGGAGTTGACGAGTTGGATGTCGTTTGCGGAGGAGGGGATGATGTTCGTGAGGTCGAGGGAGTAGAAGTAGGTGTCGCGGATGACGGGCTTGTTGTTGATGTTGCCGATGATGGTCTGAGGATAGCATTAGTACGGCTTGGTCGATTTAAGGTTATTTTGTGTAGGTTTGAAGCTTACCAGAATTAAAAAGATTACAGAGATGAAGAAGAAGACGCAGGAGACTATGATCGAGATTTTCCGAGTCTTGGTGGCTTCCTTGACGTCGACTCCGGGCGTGTATGTAGGTGTCAAAGTCCGCTCTGAATTCTGCTCTGGCCCTGTTGCTGGACCATCAGCGACCCCATTTTCCTGCACAGATTTCTCCTTCTGTCTGCGAGCAGCGAGTGATCGAAAGGTAGGAAGAGCCATGCTAGATTAATGGGCGTCAAGCCAGAGCCAGAGGGACGGGTCTGAGTGAGGTCGAGGATGGGTATCACGACCTGGCAACAGCGAACATTACACGCAACGGATGGAGGAGATGGAAACGAGGAGGTCAGTAGTGTATATCAACAGACTGCTAAGCTGCAAAACGACATCATCACAGGCCAAGGGCAGGGGATATCAGCCCCCATTGCGCGTCTCGACAAGTCCACTGGAGTGGAGCCCTTGGCCGTGAATAGCGCCCTAAGAAAAGGTTATCAGCCACTGATGCGTGAGATCCACCGCCATGGGTTCTGGACTGCCGTCAAGAAGTGTCAGATAGCCGCATTAACAGCCGTACTCCGAGTCAAGACCCGATATGATTTGAACTTTGTTGTGGTTGACCATTACTAGTCGTAGAATGTTTGCGGGCAAAAATTACCAATTTTTTTCTTTTTTGTTTCAACGTCATCTGAAGCTTGGGAAGCGTTGGTGGTGATTCAGTGGACGGGAAGGCTTGAAGTCGCTGAGCTAACAGCGTATTAGGCTTGACGGCACAGGCATCTTCGGAAGCGACTCAGTGGATTCAGTCTTTAAAGGCTTCTATGACCAATTGAATTCCAGGGTACTGGGTGCTGTACCGGCTTCTTCTTAATACTTCCGTGTTATCCTTGGGTCGATCTATTCCCCGACAGCAACCAAATACAGCAAGGCTGTAACTCCAGACAACCTTTTTCCTTTTCAAACACGATTGAGACGAGCATATGGGTCCGACAGCAAGCAAAAAAGCAGAACAAGCGTTCTGTTTCTTTGGCTGAGGTCTCTGCTTCACTCAGAGTTCCAAGCTCTTGGCCAGATATCATCCCATCCCCTTTCTTTTGTCTTGACGCTCGTGGCAGAAGGACAGCAAGGTCTCGTACCCATTTGCCGGGATAAAATGCTCAGCCACCAGCACCTAATAGCCCTTTCGGAACCTCGGATCCTTGACCTTTGAAAATAAGAACCAGCAAGAAAACCAACCTCTTCATCTGAATAGTCTGGAATTTCCTCTATTTGTCAATCTTTGCAACTATTCTCAAGTGTCTCTCGTTCTCGCATTTCTTCATCACTTGGCTCCAGATCTAGAATATCTAGGAACAGCTCTAGCCTGCTACTAGTGTACCAGCCAGCATCTCCCGCCGGGCTGCCGAAGCCTGAATCGACGTCATTGATCGGATAATTTTATCCACTCCACTCTGTTGAGACGACGAGGCAGCGGCTGGGCTTGAGGTCGTGCGCTGTATTTTAGCTTTTTGGGACGTGTTGACGTGGACGAGGCTTGCTTTTAACTCTGGATATTATTGTCAACCATCCCCTCTTTCGATACCCTGTGGACGACTTTGATATCATTTGCTTTGGTGGATTTTGATCTGGAGAACTGCTCCAATTTGGAGATTTGTTACCATCCCCTGGTGTCTCCCATTGAGGTTGGATACAGCTCAGAACAGCCATGATCTTCTCACGCATACTTCCATATGGCTCCCTTTTTGCTCTTGCGGCCTCTCAAGATGTGCTCACATTGAGTGGGACATCCATAGGCACGTCTTCAGCAGCCGTCCCAACAGGAAACTACATATCATATTCTTCGACTTCGACCAGGCCCTCGACATCAGCGATCACCACATCTGCCATTGTCTCAACAATAAGTAGCGGATCTACAACTCGCACAACGACCTTGGGATCAACAACATTATTTGGAGTGGGCGGGAGCATAATAACCGCTAGCAATGGGACAGCAACGGCAACTTCTACGAGTGAAGACTCCCAGCTCTTCCTTACTGGACGACCACAAACAACACTCTCCGTAAACGGGACTATGAATGGCACCGCGACTGAGACGACCTCTACTGCACCACAACCTACAAATACCACACCCTGCAATAACTACGTGGAGTTTTGCGGTCGAAGTTACGGAAACATCACTGAGGTAGCAGCGCACAATTCGCCATTCATCAGGCCAGGAAATGCAGCATCCAATCAGGCTCTGGACGTGACTACACAATTGAACGATGGGGTCCGTCTACTACAAGGACAAATGCACTTCGTAGGAGACGTACCACATTTTTGCCACAACTCTTGCGACATGCTTGACGCAGGACCTATTGCAGACTACCTTTCGACAGTCTATGACTGGGTACACTCGCATCCGTACGACGTTATTACCATCCTCCTCGGAAACGGTGCCTACAACGCCGTAACGACCTACCAACCCTTCATCGAACAGAGCAACCTCCAAAACTACGCATACATCCCCCCAAAGATTCCCATGGGCCTCAATGACTGGCCAACTCTCGCCTCCATGATTCTTTCAGCCAAACGTGTGGTCTTCTTCATGGACTACGAGGCAAACCAAACAGCCGTGCCCTGGATCCTCGACGAGTTCTCGCAGATGTGGGAGACGCCATTCGATCCCGTCGACCGTGATTTCCCCTGCACTGTTCAGCGTCCCCCGGATCTCGCTGAAGAACAAGCAAAGAACCGCTTGTATCTGATGAACCACAATCTCAACTACGACATCAACCTCCTCGGGAACTCGATCCTAGTTCCTAACATCCCGCTCCTGAACGTCACGAATAACGTTACCGGGTTCGGTAGTCTGGGAAATGCAACGGCGGATTGTAATTCCACTTGGAATTTCCCGCCGAAGTTTTTGAATGTGGATTATTATAATGTGGGGAATGGAACGGTGTTTGAGGTTGCGGCGAAGTACAATAATGTGACGTATACCAGGGAGTGTTGTGGTTTGCCTGCTAGTGCTGCCATGAGTGCGTATGAGAGGACAACATGGTTGGCGATGGTATGTGCGATTGGGGTGGGATACCTGTTGCTGTGATGAGATGCATGAACCGCACAAAATGCTTTATGGGAGAGATCATGGTTGGATTGGTGCATTGGCTTAGGCGTTCTGGAGATATCTTATCTTTTGCTAGTACATAAGCGATTCAGATAGTTCAATTGTATCTGAGTAATGCTCACTTGCGAGCTTCATTCTCGATCATCGTTCTCATTCTCTTGCTGTTCAAACCGTAAGTTATCTCTGGACAGTATAGTGGCTAGCGATATGCACAGCATTTTTCATCCTCGTCTTTCTAAACACAAAATCCGGCGGATCAACTCACTGCGTTCCGTGTAGTTCTATCCTGATTTACCAAAATAGCAAAATGCTGCGAGAAGGACGAGGTTTCCTATTGCCACACAGGACTGGCCACAATCCATTATTTTACCCATGCATTCGAGCCTAAAAGCAGCTTGTATTGCTGCAGACCAGGAGTCTGGTGTTGAAATAGCATCTCGATTTTAGAAGCATCTACGCGTCACTCTGTACACTTTGGCCAAGAGACGTCGATGTTATTATAAAAGCTACTCGCATACTAGTGAGATTCTGCCTACTCATCCACAACAACCTTTCCTCACACTCCTACATTCACTCCTTGCAATTCCTCCTTCAACTCCACAATTGATAGCTCCGGCTTGATGATAGCAAGCCCCTTACGCACATTCCAATAGAAGTCATCATTCAGAATATCCAAGCCCTTCTCCGTCTGCCACGCATTATCATTACCACGGCAATAAATTTCTTTCCAACGAAAGTCCTTCCGTGGGAGATGCAGCATGAGCTTGAACTTCTCCAGGCTTCTAAGCCGTTTGATGGCAGCGTGGAAGTCCGCTTATGGCTGCTTCCCTTCATCGAAAGGATTTTCTTTGTCGCTATCAAAATACTAACCGTACTGATACTCTCCCTCAAACGGCCAATCCTAGAAGTACGCATAGTTGTCAGTAAAGTGCAACACGATCGCATTCAGCAAGTCATCGGGTCGACTAGAAAATCCAACTTACATTCCACGACATCTTACAAACACCCACAACCTTGAATCTATCCGAGATTGTCTCTGGGAAAGGGAAATACAGCGGCGGCGCGACACGCAGTTCCTCGCCCTGGAACTTATGCGGAACAGCATTCGTAGTGAACCATACCTCTCCATTGCTGAAATTGAACCATCTCCGCTGCGTCACATCCCTTTCCAGCCACACTCTCTCATACCCATTCTCCTCCGCTACGCATCTCGATTCCTGGCACATAGATAGCAAAGGTAAGATCTTCGCGGACAGTCTCCATGTGCTCATGTAGTCGCCGTCGTGCGGGTTGTAGAATGGGTCGTTGGTGTCGCCGTTGCGGAAGTGTTGCGTGTAGGCGTCGTAGTTGGCGCGGAGGAGTGAAGGGGGTGAGGAGGTGAGGATGAGAGTCCAGATTTGCATGCGGAGCTCGGCGGGGAGGAGGGGGAAGTAGTGGAATGTGTTGAAGGGATCTGCTGAGGCTATCATGGTTGATGGTCCGGTGGAGGTCTTGAGAGGAAGAGGGTTCTGAAGCGTCGCTTCCGGAATATGATTTGCTGGCTGGGCGGCTACAGGGCAAACTGTCTCTTCGAGATCCGAAAGAGTGGTGGTGCTCAACGACGTACCAGATGCTGCTTCATCCTTTGTAGTCTCGACTTGAAGCGAGCCAATCTCTACTGGCGCGGTACCGGTGCTGATTCTGAGGTCACCAAACAGCGAAGTTACGTATCTTTCAAAATTCATGTCTTAGCTAAATTCTGCCAAAGGAACTTGTTTGTGTAGTACCAAACAATGATGTAGTAGGATGATGGTTATATATAGAGGAGTGGCTCAACCCGCGGAAAATTCAATTATGAATCGCAGCTCTACCATCGAAGGCATATCCTCGCCTTCGAATCATGACTGTCGGCATGCTATACGCGATCGTGTAATACACATTAAGGCTCATATGCTGTTTAATATTTAACTTAGTTAATGGTCGCGTCCGGTCATGTTTACTAAACTCCTTTAAGCGAGGATTTCTTGCCCTAATTCATTGGTCGGGAACGAATGACGACTGCTAACCAATGCAGCTTTTTGAATCACAATTGTACATCGTATGAATGAGTGCATCTATAGTCGATGTTCTCGGTCGAGTGGCTGCAGTAGGAATTTCACCATACGTATGGCTCGAGGTCCATGGCGAATAAAGCCGGCTGATTCACACCTCAACGACTGGATTTTTTCTTCTGTGGCTCAGAGGAAGAACGCCCTGATTATTTATAGAGAGTCTATTCTTGCTGAAACTGAATTAATTCCAGCCGACGACCTTTTTCTAGACGCCCAGAATCAATACCGATTCATACCTGATACGCAGAGTACTGTCATATTTCCACCTTTCGAAGCCACCAATCTACACCACCGAGACGAAGCTCGTACGCACAGCATTTATCCTCACAAAAAATACCAGAGCAGTCTATCCAGGGTTCCACTCCACACGAGGCCATGCCTGCACTGAAAAAAAGCTCCGCCTTGTGGGCGACCAGTGAATGAGGAACACCCAACTGGGTTCCACTTTTGTTCTGGTATGCCACTCGAGCCCCGCTTGAAGATTCTGAGTATCGCCAACGCACCAGAGGACACCACGAATATCGAACATGAAAATGACGCTCACACGGACGATGTCACCAAGAGCGACGCCCATAAGTCTAAAGTACCATGCCATCACGTTTCGAACAACGAAGTCGAAGCAGCTGCTGATCTTGGTAACTATCAGCAGACCCCTGCTTCAAAGGAGCAAGTTGATCCTTCAGGATATGGTCCGATCGAAGAAGCCGAGCAAAGAGCGAATGACTTACAATCAAAGATCAAAGCAGCCCAGAGAGAAGCAAGAGCTACGTTCTAAGCCAAGTTTAAAGACTTTCATTTGCCCGGATGGGTCATCCCGGAGCCGCCACCTCGTTCAAGTTCTCATGCTACCATGGCAGACATTCCCATCACTGCTCAAGAAGAAATTCACTCCCAATATGAGTGCTCAGCATCTCCTGTAGAATTCGACATCTTTTCGTACCTGTCCAAGACGCCGCCTCCTCGACCAATTCCTCAAGCTCCTGCGCCAGTCCCTCTGGAAGTTATTCCTGTCACTGTCAAAATGGAGTGATACAATTAAGATGAGGACTCAGAACCAGTTACAGAATTCCATTTCTTTCCATACCTACCCCAGACCATCCGTAATCAAATCTAGAAGTATGCCACAACCCTCTCGCAGGAGCCTCGTACCCTCGGAATGCGTTACAAAATCAGAGTCAATTACAGTGTCGATGTGTACGGAGACCCATGTGGGGTCTGAGAATTCAAACTTGGACCCAAGGAGAATCGCATCTCAGTCAAAGCGCCTCTACTACACGTGTGCCACGAAGCTCGGATCTGGATCATGGACGATGGCTGGGAGATGGTGCCAATTAATGATTCCTCCGATGTGATGGATGAGTATGTAGTCTCCGAGCGACGACTGTTCAATTTCAAGACTGGGAAAATGATATGGATCTCCAACGCACCGATGATGAATAAAGAACTGAAATTTGGGAAGAAGGAAGCACCGCATCCTCCGTCTCCGCCCTTTCGGTGGAGACCTGAAGTTTTGGAAAGAATCAGGAGACTGATAGTTGATCAATCGCTGTGGGGTGTAAGTGTCTACTTTGTTTTTGGAAGTAGGAGCGAAACTAATGGAGGTAGGATTGGCACTCTGGTCCCAATAAGGACTTTGGACAGTCAGACGAAAATTCCCCTCTCACGATGACTGGAAAGAAGCTGTCAAGTGTTTACCCCAACTAAAAACTCTACAAGTATTAGTGAGAAGAACTGGACGCACGAATCATTCGAAGTCAAAGTTTGTAGAGATGTTGGAGATCGATATTCCACTTGGTACTGGGGCATGAATTGGATTTGAACTTGTTCGTGCGGGAGATTTTGCTAGGTAGAGGTAAGAAGAAGAAATGATGGTCGAGTATATCGGGTCCATTTAATTTACTCGTGCTTCTATCGTTGGTTTCTGGGTGCGGGATTAGTGGACATCTTGTCAATTTTAGGTAGTCTTGATATGTCAATAAAAGCGACAGCATAAGCGACAACTGGAATTGTCCACTTCAACGCTATGGATATTTTAATGAGCCGTTGTCCATTTCACACTAGACTCAATCGCCAATCTACTGTGAATGGATACTATTTCCAATCCAGAGGTAAGATGCTCCGCTGATGTGCATGGAGACGCATTCGCAGGACAACATCCCTGGGCTACAGCAGGATACTCTTGAAGAATTGACTGATTCCTTGCAAATCTCGGGATGGCCGTTTCATCCACACTCATGATTACACGACTCTACATATTGTGCTGGAGAAATAGCTTTGGCGGGTTGTATCTTGTTTCATTCATTCGCAAGCTTGATTGGAACATGGTATGAAAGATTTCAAAAAGCCTTGGTTGAAAGACTAGCAGCTCAATAGCTCTATTTCGCACAGCAAGTAAATCCTTCACACACTGTTCCGCAAGCAATCCGACATTTGACCAGATTTACTTGACTCAGGACTCTCCTCCTGACATCCACCGCACTGCTCGCCTCCCTTGTGGACGTTGACTCACCCACCTCAACAGCCTTTCCATTATCCACAGCCCCTTCAATCTCATCTCCTCGTTTTTCACTCACGCCGCTCCTTCTTCCTTCCATTTCTTGCTCGCTCACCAGTTCAGGCTGCAAAGTCGTTGAATGGATACCATATGCGTGGAGACACTCGTTGATGCGCTTGGCCTGCACCATGAAATTGCTCAGCGAGTCGTCGGATGTCAAGACATGAGCTGATGCGAGAGCTTTGTGCTGCGAGAGACTCCAAACGTGGAGTTCGTGTATTGAAAGAACATTGGAAACTTTTTCGAGATCGTGTTGGATATCGTCGGGGTTTACGCCAAGTGGGACCGATTCGAGGAGGATCGAGCCACTGTTCTTGACTGTATTTTATTAGTCTTTGAGATTCAGAAAGAAAAAATTGCAGAGCGCGGAGCAGGAAATGTGGTCTTACCTAACGGAATAGCGCTGGCAAAAATCATGATTGCAATACCCAGACTCACACCAGGATCGGCATAAAATCGCCCCTCGTATTTGGCCTGCCAGATAACAGCAGCGGCAATGATGACACCGATGTTGTTCAGTGCATCGCCAATGACATGGACGAGGACACCCATCATGCCAAGATCATGGCCGTGGCCGGCCTTACTCGAGTCAACTTTGTGTCTGTGATCTTTGTGGGAGTTGCGTGACTGCGAATGTTAGTTGGAGTTTTGATTAACAGAGACAGAGACTACATACATCGGTTAGTTCGATACTGGCGCTGTCTTGTTCCTCCACGTTAGGAAGTGAGGACGGACCATGGTCGTGCTCTGCAATTATCAGTAACTTTCCGAGGTATGACTTGGCTAGCCGAGTATACATACCGTGAAGGAATACAGCGCTGATGATGTTCAATGTGAGGCCGACGCAGCCCATTATGAGGACTAGCATGGGATTCTCGACTCCTAAATGCAAGATCAGATTATGTGCGTCCAGCATAAGCGAGGTGATATTTACTTTCAAGTGACACAAATCGTTCGATAGATTGTAGGAAAATACTGACACCGAGTGCCTGTAGCTGCGATGTCAGTCCATTCTATTCCAAATAATGAATCAAAGGAGGCGAAGGTAAAAGGACGTACCAGGAGGAAAACGCCATTGAAGAATGCTCCTAATAGCTGTGCTCGCTGCCACCCAAAGGATAGACCTTTTGGTGTCTTCTCTTTCATTGAGATCTATGTCAGGAACCATCAGCTTCTGTATCGAAAGATGTCTCAGTGGTACAAGACAACTGACTCTAACTGCTACTAGAGCTACAATGAATCCAACCAAGTCATTCATCTACGCGTTCCGGTCATTAGCCAAGCTTCCTTATAGCCAACCAGATGCAGTCACTTGATACATACATAATGAAATGCATCAGCTACCAGAGCTAACGAGTGCGTGTAGAAGCCAACTGCGGCAATCACAATCAGCCAAAGTCCTCGCATGATGTAGAGAGAGATCGGTGATAAATCACCACGTGATCTCCTTAGAGGAAAGATTATGGGCAATTACCAGAGATTTCTGCAATGAAGAAAGAAAACGAGATGCTAATAATGATCATCAAGCGTGTCGATTTGCTCAAACCTTTGGAGTGGGAATGGGCATGATCGTGGCCATGCTCGTCAGAGGCGCTATGCTCATGGTTATGTGGCGCCATTGTTGATTCTCGATATCAGAGTATTTCTTTGGCGAGAATAAATCAAAATAGTATTAAATGTGAGGAAGAAGAGGAGAGAAAACGAATTATATGAAAGACGAGGAATAGAAGAGAATGACCGAGGCTTGATAATGCTTGATTTATGAGTTGGCGATCAAGTCTTGGAGGCGTATCAGGCGTGTTTGGTGGGTCAGTGCGATCAGCCCAGACCTGCCACAATGCCCTGCGAATTGGGAGTCGAGAAGCCTGGGGAAGGCAGAGCCGAACTTACGAAGCGAAGATAGTGTGACGTGTGTGGGATGGCGCCTTGAATATAGGCTGGGGAGTTGCTTGTTTTTCTTGTGTCTTGGAAGCTCTAAAATAAGGTCGTAGTAAGGTTATTTCAAACCTCATCATGAATTGCGCGTATGACTGGCTACCTTACCCCTAGCATTGCTTCTAGTCATTCAAGAAAGAGGAGACAATGGCGTGGTGTGCCGTCAGAGTGAATCACGTGTATTATTTCGCCACCTCTTTCCAATCCTCCGTACCATCATTCGCGATTTATTGGAAGTCAAGGTGTCATAATGCTGAGAGCCAATCGAACTGTTGTACTGGTACATAGAAGGTATACTCGTCAAAAAGACAAGAATCCTGTTATGTTGGGCAGCTGTTCTACAATGTGGAAAATCCTGCATCCGAATGTAAGCTTTCTTTGGTATATATTCAATACGTTCCGCCTCGAAAGTCGGCTCTATATTACCCGCTGATCTAAATCCACAGCACCCCATATATTGAGATACAAGATCTGGTTCTACACAAAACTTACCATCATATAAACTTCAAAGTCGACCCATCGATAGTCTCTGCAAACCCGGCTCCGAAAACGCTTGCTGGTGTCTGGAAGCCAGCCCGAACCTCCCCACTCACAACTCGTCTAGCAGCCTCTACCGAAGCACAAGCTGTAAAAGTGTAGCCGTTCACAGTATGAAGTACAGCGCGCGTGACAGTTCCATCCTCGGCTGTTGCAACCACAGAAACCTGATACGGACTCCTCTCCCTCTCCTCGAGTGTCGGGCCGTCAGGTAATAGAGCCAGCTCTCCAGTCGGAAACCCCCCAGAAGCGTGGACGAAGGTCCTGATGTTCGGGACTCCTGTCGACTTCCATAGTGTGACCAGATCTGGTAATGTCACTGGGAATGAATCAGCGGGGCCTTTCCCATTGTCGAAGTCGAATGGGATAAGGTCGACGGATTTCAGGTTTACTAGTTCACCCGCAAAGCGCTGAAGAGTCCCGCCTGTCGATGTCTCAGATGCGCTGACTGCAGATCCTCGAGACATAGGTCCGGCGACTGCCATAGCGATGTCGATAGACTTGATTTGTTGGCCAGGCTGGATGGCGCGTCCAGCCAGAGAACCAAACATCGCTACGCTGCCGCCAGCACCCGGCATAAGCATAACACCTGCCTTCTTTGCTTCCTCGTCTCGAGTCTCGGCCAGAAGGTAACTGTAAAGTTCTGCCGAGATGTCGAGATAGTGTACTCCATTTCGTATGCATGCATCTATCAAGTGCTTTGCAGTGTGCAGAAAGGGGCCTGAACAATTGAGGAGCACCTTGGCGCCTTTCAGGGCTGAGTCTACTATGTGGCGGTCATCCACATTAAAGATGAGGAATGGAACGTCGAGTGTGAAGGCGAGATCTTTCACCTTGTTCTCGCTTCTCCCGGCTATCGTGAAGTTGAGCCCGAGGCTCTTCGCGTATGAGGCAATGAGGCCACCAGTGTATCCGGTAGCACCATATATGATCAAGTCAGCCATGCTGATATGAGAAATTTGGCAGATTTTGAAGTGATTTCAGGATGAGAGAGGATCGAGATGGGCAGGAACGTTGAATTCTGCTCGATCAAATTTGAATTCATAGATGTAATGAATAGATACTTATATGTAAAAATTGATACATGCAAAGTCCACAATTGCTGAGTAAGTCTACGAGTTGTGCCAATTCCGCAATAGATATCCTGGTATAAGAGGATCGGATTATGCAATCGCAAAAAAAAAGAAGAAAAATGGGAACGCATGAGAAGGGCCAACTCTGCTGGACACAATTAAAGTCTACCCGGAACTCCGAGATCCTATCGGTATGGTGACAAGCAGGAAACAGAAAATCAACTTGCCTTGTAAATACCCAGCAAGTTCGACATGCCACGTCAAAGTATGTAGAGACTACTTGGAGTGGCTCACTTTTAGCTCAGGGAGGTATGAGTCATGGTGGGAAGAGGTAGAAAATCCGAAATGGCTACCAGATAAATGATAGCGCAAGCTGTAATATCTTTGCATTGTAGCTTGAAAACCAAGAGATTTCTCAAGAAGACGCCAGTGTTTAAGGCTGAGGTGCAGCAAAACATTCAAGTTTGATATCCTTCTTACTGCTATGGTAAGCTTTTCGGCTTACGGCGGTGTCGATGTTTACATTCTCGCTAATTACAGTCGCTTACTTCCCCTACTCCAAACACCATGACTCCTCTTCCTCACCCCGCCCGTATTCGGCACACCCGGTGAAGTCGAAGCCAGCATCTTCCCAAAATCCGGCGTCCCGATACCAGATACTGGATCCCAACCGTCAGTCGCATTCCAACTCGCGCCAGGGACAATTGGACTCCCATTTGGACGAGCATTGAAGCGTGTGAGTCCATTGCAGCCTGTTGATGCACCGGTCGTAACGTCGTTCATAGCTGAAGTACCGTTGGAGTAGAGCCACTATGTTCCCTTCAGCCACGCTACCCTTACAACACTTCAAACAAAGGATCTGGTCTACTCACCGGATTCATAAACCCCATGGTCGGCATTCCCTGACTCACCCTCGCCGAATTCAACATCGCCACAACCCCCGCAAACACCGGCGCAGCCGCCGACGTGCCCCTCGAGAACCCCAAAACCCCCTTATCAACCACAGCAAAATTATTACTCTGCGCCGATACATCTGGGAATGCTCTCCCACTAGCATTAAATAACCCTTTATTCTTATCCCCAATCTTGGATAGGTAAGCTGTGACAGCAGCATCTTGATATGCTGGTCTTGCCCAAACATCCGAGAAGCCACCCGACGAGAAGAAAACTGCTTTCTCTGGTGCCACAGATGCCGTTCCACCTACAGAAGTGACATATGGACACGAAGATGGGAACTGCGCATTGAAAGTCGTCCTATTCGACCCATCATTCGCCAGACAGAAATCACCCACTCCCGAATCCCCAGAAGCGAAAATAACAGTCTTGCCTCTCGCTCCAAGCTGCGCAAACATATTGCACACTTGCATCGCGTACGTGGGTGGGATTTCTTGCTCGTTCTCGCCGTAGGATATGGAGATTACGTTGGGGATCTGCTCGTTGGGGAGGGCCATGAGAGAGACGAGGAAGTCGAGGTACGGCTCGTTTTGGCTGGTTGCTGCTGGGTCTGGCTGGTCGCCGTCTGGGACGAAGGGGCCGCGGCCGCCGACGGAAAATTCGGTTACGGGTGTTGGGGAGCTGATGCCGATTATGTATTGGTTGTCGAGGTTGGCTTCACCGCTGTCGTTGGCGCTGTTTTGGTCATTGAGGCCGCCGTTGAATTGAACGACTTTGAACTGTATGTGAAATTCAGTTGAGTACTTCTATACTCTGAGAAAGGCAAAGTGGCAGGAAGATGGGAAAGACATACACTTTGGTTCATCGCGTATGGAGCTAACGCCTGCTCAAACTGTATTGTATCCGCGTTCCTCGCATACTCCTCTAAGAACGAAGCATAACCCACAGTATTCCCATTGTTGGGATCGGCCTTGTAATGGACATTGTACAGATCCAGTAAGCATGTAGGCGTTACCATATTTGCACATGAAGCATTGACTTGAGTGGCTGCCCACTTCGCTGGACTCATATCAGTTTGGTACTTGATTTGGGAGCTGGTGTACCGTGGCTCTAAAGAGCTGAATCTTGTTGTTGGTTGTACGAAATTGATGTTTGGCGCTATCGCTTCTGGGACAGTGTAGGAGAGTGTTCGGAGGATTGGCTTAGAGGTATCGGGGTTGGTGTACCAGTTGAACGTGGTGCCAAGGAGGGCGTTGGCTTTTGCTACCGTGGTAGACAATAGGATATATTCGCCCTCATGGTTGATGGCTGTGATGTTGTTGTCTTGAAGCCAAGATATAGCTGCGTCTGAGGCCTCTTTTGTGGGCTGTAGCAAACTCCTGAGTTCGTGTCCGGAATAGTGGTTGCCATATTGTGGATGGTCTGGCGTGGATACTTCCAGGAGTTTGTCGTAGAAGGTGTTGAGATTTTGTTGCTTGAGTGATAATCGAAGCTTGATGTTCTCCTCACCAGTAGCAGCTTTGACCTGCGTCCATCCTCTTGGTACACTTTTCAGTGATTCGAAAGTGTTTGTTGCTTGAGTGAGGCCCAGTAATGAGATCAAATATATTAGTTTACAAGAGAGCATTTTTTTGATTGGAGAGGCCTGCTCTGGTTAGTAATGAGTGAAAATGAGGACGAAGATTGAGACTGTGCGAATCTCGACTTAGCGGCTGATCAACTTGTTGCTACGATATATGGATCGGACAAGCTTCATATGTTGGTGGTATATCCTGGCGCCCGCATTGATCTTCGGCCCCGAAAAAGGCTGTTTGCCGTTGTTTCAAACAACGGGTATGCGAATCCGATCTACCGAACAGCTACCGTCAGACGAAACATGAAAAGTAGACATTTGATGGGGGTAGACGGGAAACTTTGTCAGGTTTGAGGACAAATCATATCTACATCTGTAGCTGTGTAAGTTGAAGCTGATACTCATCCAGCGGCATCTTTGTGCCTATATTGTAAGATTACCTGCAGGCACGCCCAGGACAGGGCTACAGAACCACCAATTAAGCTTAATTGAAGAAACGTGTTAGAGAAGACAAGCGGCGACAAACCTTGAAACTTGGTCCGAGCCGAACTGCATAGAAAGCTTCATCTCTTCTTGGCACACGGTGACCGGCTCATACTCAGAAGTACCTCTTTTATAACCACCCAAATCAAAGACAGTATCGGTTGGGAGAAGCAGTAAACACCATCCATTAAAGCCTAAGGTATATGCATTTCTAATCATCGCTCTCTCCACAGCATCAAGTTCTCCGCTCGTCCCCTCCAGATTTTGTGATCGATCAAGCAAAGAAGAAAAATCGTCATAGGTCGTCGTATCATCATCAAAAGCCACCGCATCTGTCCTTTCTCGCAATCCCCTCCCCTATCAATATCTCGCGGCAGTTCAAACTCCAGCTTCCGCTCACTATCCTGACAGTCCCACACGGATCGGTCGATCAGGCCCGATCCATGTTCCATTTCTATATGTCTGTAAATAGACACAGTGAAAACAAAAATATGAAGAACCCCGCGCATATGTGCAAACAATCCACCCAGAAAAGCTGAGATGCTATCCAGTAACACTCATAATGGGAAAAGATTGTTGAGCGGAATATATTCCGTTATCGTGAGATATTATGCCGAAGTCTATTTTTCTCAGAAGGTTTCGGATTCGCCGCTTTGATTACTCGCTATCGTGCCAAATGTGTCTAGAAGTTGTCAGTCTTGGATTGTCTCGAGATAAGGGTGTCTATTTACCTCTATTCTTATTTCGACGAATGACTGTCTCGTCTCTGTTGAGTTCGCCGCTCTTCGACGCCGAACTCATACTTCTTGGGCCAGTTGGCTTTCTGGCAGGGACGCCGGTAGGCATTGATCTGGGAGCGGACCTTGGTGAACTTGCCGGATCATAGTCCATGGGCAGGTGCTCGTTGCTGAGAGGGCTTGGCTTTTGAAGCTTGCCTGTTCGGATCTTTGGTGGTCGTTCTGGCGCTAACGGCTCCTTTGGTGGACGTTGGGGAGGCTGATTCGATGCAGAACCATTGGAGTATCCGCCATCGGAAACGGGTGACATGTTCCCAGTGTTATTCGTGCCATTGCTATATCGGTTTGTGTGTTGCGGCGGCAGGCGATTGAGACTTGTCTGAGAGCCCCAATCGAGGGATCTGGGAGACATGGGCGAATCGAAGTTGTCGGCTTGCGATTCCAGAGCTGTCTGGTAACGATGAGTTGGCCCAACCCGTGGTTGAGGATGTTGTAAGTTGAGCGAGTTGCGATGAGCCTTGTATTTCGGATCCTCGGGTGGTAGTAGCGACACAGGAGGCTCATTCTCATCGTAATGCTGGTCTATCTGATCTTGAGAGAATCCAGAATGGAGCTTGTCGTCGCCGTAAGGGTCATTATCAGCATAGTTTCCTAGATCAGAACCAGACCGCGACGGTGGATCTTGGTACTGTTCTTCCCCTTTGCGTCCGCTGTTGCGCCCGCTGCTTCTGAACCCACGGAGAACAGTAGAAGCGGTCGTCTCAGACCAACGAGATACTTTCGGTATCCAGCCTGAAGAGCTACTTGACTTATGCTTCTTACTTTTGTCGGTTCTAGGAGTATTCTCGTTGCTCAAGGACGCGGGCGCGACGTATTGTTGGGGCGGCGTGCCGAGAGGAGCTGATCCCCCGCGAGAGATTTCCCGAGTAGGAGTGAGTAGCTGTTCGTTGTTCTCGAATTGGTTGTCTAGGACAACTTGCTCATGATGATCGAGTTCTTCTTCATCGCCCTCTGGTACAGTGCTGATGCGGTGATCGGAGAACTTTCGGTTATCGAACAGTCTCGTAGCACTTGTGCCACGTGAATGAGGAATCGAGAGATGGCCGGACTGGCTTGCATGACTGGCAGTCGAAGTTCCTGCGTTTCCTTCAGGCTCATATCCCCGGTCATCGTAATTGCCTTCTTGTCCAAGATCATCGTAGGATTCTCCAGGGTGGCTGTCGACCTTCAGGCCTTGGGCAACCTTGAGTCCCTCCACCTCGCCCAACAGCTGCACCAACATCTCTTCGATCTTTCCGAGGTCATTAGAGCTCTTCATGCTCAATCCCTTAAGTGCCCTCCTGAACACATTTCTCTTCTTGTTGGGAATATCATCGAACATCTCATCTTGTGAGCCCTGTCGGATGGATCTTGGACCGCTCTGTGGCTGAGGTCTTGGGCCATTTATGGCCTTTTGGACAGACTTATCAGTGTTGCTCTGGACCTCGGTGATGATAACATCTTCTGTATCAGCAAGCAGACGCTTCATGTCCTCGAAAGAATTTCGCATGTCTGCTGCAGCACGAACGAGCGTAACCAGAATCTCAGTGTCTCGGGCGCTTCTTTGAGCATCGCGAACAGTAAGCTGCGGATGATTAGCGAAGTTTTGTGAGCAGGCTCAGAGCAACTTACATGATCCATCAAAGCTACAATGTCCTTCGACTGGATTCGATCGATGCCGTTTCCAGTAGCACTATCGTAAATCGGTGACCCCATTCCATGAGACATGCCGCTGAGGTGCCGAGCATGCTTAGGGGTGTAGAATGGATCTTCTCCCACCATATTGTCCGCTCCGCCCTCAGCATCTTGGTCCAGAAAGCCAACTCCTTTGATTCGTGGTTCAGGTGTAGCGGCACCTGGAGAGCGAGCATTCGGTGCTGATGAGATGTAGCCCTCATCTTTGGGAGAAGTGACTCTAGCAGATTGGTAGTCTAATTTGGCAGGAGTGAAATTGTTGCCGAGACCCTGAAATCCTGCTTGGCCTAATAGATCGCGGTCAAGATCACCACCGATCGCTGCAATAGGACTCGTTCCCTCGTATGGGTTCGTGATGAGGGTGTCACGTTTTCTTTCTCCTGATGTTCGTTGCCACTCATCATCATGATCTCCACTGACTTCTCGATTGTGTTGGGTGATCGCAGCCGCTCCTCCAGCACCTACAGCAGCACCGATCAGAGCTGCTTCAGCAGCCTTAAGGTTTGAATCAGATCTATGGCCGTGGCTCGAGGCAGTGTCCAAGTGTGCTTGAGGTGTTCCTCTTCCAGACCAGTGGTCTCTGGTGGTCTCCTGAGCTCCACCAGGTCCCTGAATGATGGAAGGATTGGTATCTACTTCCGATTCTCCATCGCCATATCCAATCTCGGGCATTGGGTCATGCATGTCCGGGAGCCCGCTAGCACCCAATTTGAGCTGCTCGTGGCTCGCAGCTTCGCTTAAGGGAACGTCAATGCTGTGTCGAGGCGATGGAATCTGTCCCTGGCCTTCCATTGCTCGTTCTTTGAAGGACATGTGCAATGGCGCGCCGGTGTGTTCCAGTCTATCTTCATATTTGATCTGATCGGCATCAGAGTGCTTCTTGCTTCGGCTTGCCAAGACAGCAGCTGCCACACCTGCAGCAATTGCCTGCTCTGCCTTGTGGCTTTTGTATTTTGGCATTGCAATCTTCCTTCCTTGCTCATCGATATCATACTCTCCCGCGTACTTTGATGGGCTGTTCCGTTGACTCGAAGTCCCACGGTCTGATTCATCATACTCGAGGTCTCGGGAGGCATCGTGCTTGGTCGGGCTGTTTCCACGACTTGTAAAATGCCTTTCGGAGCCATCCTCGAAAGAAGCATATGAGCCTCTGCGGTGGTATTGACCATCGTTCGAAAAGCCAGAATCTCTGGTAAGTTCCGATTCGTTCACCAGTGAGGCGACTGCGGACTCGACAGCGATAGGAGTGTGAACATAATCTGGGATCGCCCCAAGACCACGGACATTCTGACCCGTAGCAACACGATCCAATCGAGGGCGGTCCTCACTGTCGTCGGTGTAGTTGGAATTGTGCTTGTAATCCAATCCTGAGCTGCGATAGCTTCCTGGAGAACCAAGATCGCGGTTACGGTCGTTCTCGCGGTGTTGCTCCTCCCAGTACTCAGCATCTTGGGTAAGCTCCGAGTCAGTGAGACCTCCTTGACGCACTTCTGCAAAGTCGTGACGATTACCATGTACATTGCCAATGGAGTCGAGAGACTTCATGGACCTTCCAGATCGGGGATGTTGGGGCGACTTATTCAAGGAAGAGTACGACCCCGTGCTGTGAGTCAATCTTGAATCTCTGTGCTGGACATCTGGGTCTCCTTCGGTGTAGCCGGAGACGCTTTGAATTGGACTGAGTCCGCGACGCTCCTGGGCATAGGGAACATATTTCAGAGGCGGAGGTACTTCCTGGTTGTTCTGGTAGTAGTCGAAATGGCTATCCTCAAGGAGCTCCGGGTCATGGTGATCGTCGCTGTCGTTGCGGTGATGCATAGCAGCAGCTCCCAAACCGGCACCAAGAGCAGCACCACCGAGACCAGCTGCCAATGTTCGGCTCTTGCCTCCACTGTGCTCCTCTTCCACAAAGGAGTCCTCGCGGTCAGAATACTGCATTGGAACCTTCCGACCATGTTCATCTAGTTCATACTCCTCTTCGTGAACTTGCTGACTTGAAAGGTCATGGAGACTCAAATTTCCACGTGAGTAATTAGAGTGTTGAGTTCCGAGACCTTTTTGAAGTTGCACTGGAGTTCTTGTAGGGGTACTGGATGCCGGTGATACGACACCTCGAGACACCTCGCGGACCTGAGTGACTCTTTCTTGGCTTGCTGAATGAGGTCTCTCCGTTTCTGCTGACAAGATGGAGCTTCTGGTGATCTCTGAAGCATTGATGTCGCTCATTAGCGGCATTGGCGGGGGAACTGTTTCGTAGTTACGCTCCTCATAACTTTCAGCAAGACTGTCACTCCTACTGCGACTCTTGGTTCTTCTTCGTCTCCGTTCTTTTCGTTCTTCTTCAAGCGACTCCTCAGACTGGTGCTTGTGCAATGCGGCTGCCGTCAAGGCACCAAGTCCAGCCCCAGCGGCTGCCATTTTGAGACCTTTGTGCCCATCGCTGCTGCGCTTCTTGTGAATCTTCTCTCCATCTCTAACAACAGTCTCTTCTGATGTCTCTCGCTCAAAGCTTCTTGGAGAATCGTTCATCACACGACTGATATTTCTGTCTTTACGACCCTTGATGGTGTTTCCAGACAAAACTTCGGAATCGTTGAGGACCACCTTCGGTCTGCCAGAAGTATCGCTGCCCCTGTCTGATAGTCGTCGAGTACTTGAAGTCTCCTCCCTAGAATCTCGTGAAATACCACTCCCTGAAGTGATAGATCCTCTGCGATCACGGTCCCGATCACGAGTTTGGTGTTTACTTTGCTCTCGCTTGAGTGCGGTGAGCTCAGGAAGAATGAGTCGACGAATAGCATCTTCGACCGTCTCAAGAAGTTTCGGATTGTTGATGGAAGATTTTGAGGTACCGGACCGGAACGAATATGCATCGCCAGACTTTCCGCTCAGATGAGAGTTGAGTAAGCTTGAGTCCACCCCTGACACCATAGATTCCTCATGGTGGGTCCGACTGGATCGTCTTCGAGGAGATTTTACACTCTCTGTTGTCTGTTCTCCGCTAACACTCCGACTTCTGCTACTGTGCTTGCGCCGCCTTTCTGACTTGTCTCCTCGTACTTTCTCCACAGCCTTCTGAGCTACGATCCGCTCACGGCTCAGACTTCGACTCCGTCTGCGCGAGGGTGTTCTCAACTTATCAGTAACTGCGCCAGCGACCAGGCCAGCACCAGCTCCGGCAGCCAATGCCTCGCCCCGAGACAGACTTCGACTGCGCTTTCTTTCTGGTTCTCGGGACTTGCCATCGAGGAAGCTGTCAGCCGGCATCGATGAGATGTCGGATGTGTTCTGTTGTAGATATTTGGACGAGCTCTCGCCAGTGGGAATCAACGGACTTCCATGTCTTCTAGGCATTATCTCCACCTCAATTGGACCCCCTCCACGAGATGTAACGTTCGACTCCTCGGTTGCTGATCGATATGAGTGTAGGCTGTGGTCGTCACCTTCTCCTTCTAGGACTAAAGACTTGTCGCTCTTGACGTTCGGCGACAATTGGATTCGTTTCGTGTAAGAAGCTTTGCGGTTGCTTCCACGTTCGGTGATTTGGATGTGGTCATTCGATGATTTGCTTCTGCTCTTCGAGGATGGTCGCACTTTCACTCGCACAGAAGGTCGTCGAGAGTCAGCCTGACTGCCTTTTCCACCTTCAAAATATTCAATCAACAGAGATGTCTGCGATTTGTTCGTGCTGAGGCCGTGCCCGTCCTTGTCGCCCTTCTTGCGCCGTGTAGATATCGTAACGGGGCTTCCGTCCTCTGGCAGGGTATATTGGCTTTTCTCCGTGATCCTCGATCCAAGCTCTGTCCCTCCAGTGGTGCTGTCAGTCTCCGTTGGCGCAGGTAACGGAGGACCTTTTCTATCGGCACCCATTCTGGCAACTCAAAGGTCAGCCGAACGGTGGAGAGGATGCATGAGAAGTGTTAAAGGCCGTTTGCTGGCGACGACGCTGTGGAACAAGGTATTGAGAGAGGCTGGTGACTTCTGGGGGATCTCGAGAGGTAGGCCGAGTCGCTAGGATTCGCCCAGCTGAGGCAACCCGGTCGTCGTACAGATGCGGGAAAAGAAAATATACCGTGTTGAGGGAAGATCCAAGATCCAGTCGATTCGAAATAGAAAACCCAATGGACGTTGACAAGGTCGAATGGTCGAAGGCGAACCGGGCTGAAGTGTAGCAGTAATAGTAGCTCTGTTATGGCAGAGGTTTGCGAAGAGAGAGAGCTGCTTGGTAGTATTTGGTGGGCTGGGTTAGGCCGGGGAAACAGGATGATGCGCTGGTCGTTGTGTTGACTGACCGACGTCTCGGCGAATCACTGGTCTGGGAGCTTGGACGGCACTATCGGTTTTGGGGACCTTTGCCTGATTTGGCGATTATTTTGCATGGAGTTGCAGAATAACGAGGCCCAATCGTCTGGCCGAATTGCTGGATGAGTGAATGAATGCAGACGCTGCTGGTCCTCGTCTGTCTCTCTTTCTCTGTTAATGGCAGAGGCTTGGATTTCAAACCAACAGTCTCTTCGGCCATTTGCCTTGATCTTACGAGGAGCGATTTCGTGGCGGTGTTATATTCGCCCCCTCGAAACGCATTTTCGTCCAATGGGTGGGAAGAGTTCATCAGGTGCAGCAACTCGACTGCGCTTTACTGCAGGACTAATGTACTCCTGCATCTTCAGAACTTGTGATCTTCGCTGAACTCTACTGTATTCGAGGACAGCCCTAGACTCGAACACCCTACACAGCTACAAAAGTGAATTATACGGCATCATTGGAGCACTTTCTTATAAGTCGAGCCTCGTTTGTTTGTTCTCGACAGGCCTCAAAAGTTTGGCCTCAGGGCAGGCGGTGACAGGGCATGCCGGGAACCTTTCCCTCTGGAGCTTGGGGCGACAGATGGTGGTGCCGCTCAGTGGGACAGTGGGCCGTTTTATCTATCATCAGCCTCGTTGCCATGGAGATATGAGTTTTTGTTTAGGGATCGTGCATCTTCGTGGAGCACAAGAGCTTTGATGAAAGTTTTTCAGAGTGGAAATTGTGATGGATTTAATGAGTACTTGAGACATCGTGAACGCTGCGTGGAGTTGAGACACTCGATTTCGTGTGGGCTGGGAAGGAAGCGATAGATGAGTGCATAAAACCGGCTTTTGTGAAAGATGTGCAGCGGGTGCTTCCTTCATACCGAGTTTGAGGACGGATAATCCCCAATTTTTCCAAATGGGGATGGCCGCGACAATAAGTAAGACTTTGATAACAGGTATCTGGATCATTGAAGAAGATAGCGAATGGAATGTTCTCCACCTGAAGCTTCAATGTCTCAGCCTCGGCTGTTCATTGTTAAGTATTTTCACAGAGATTCGGTTGCTCTAATTCCTGTCAGCCTGTCTATGCCATCACTCCAACAGCCGCAGCCGGCAAGACAGCTGTCAACAGCTGAAGCCCAGAAAGCATAGCCATCGGGCGGCAGAAGGACTTCAGCACCTCAGACAGCCTCGGCGGCTAATCACCTCGTTCCATGTGATATTTCCTGAGCCTGAAAGGCTGCATCGAAGTACCATCGTATCTAGGGCTCTACCCCTCAGCCGCATTGCATGGTCGTACACACAGTTCGATTTTCGAAAAGCAGAAAATAGAGATATTAACATGTTATGATTCCGACATATAGTCTGTAGTCTTCTATTGCTTGACTACACCATATAATATCTGTCCGAATGTGAATGCCCAATACCAATACCATACTATGCCTCAAAAATGCCAAAATGTAGACTAGGGTATTTTTTGTCCTCCAAGATAAACAGAAATATTTCGTAGATGCGCATTCCAATTTTTTAATTCCCTGACTCCAGTTGCAACCAACGCCACATTTCGAACGCATGACTTCTCTTCTGATTCTGTTTGATTCTCTATGATGCCGAGATCATGATGGGTAAACTATCAAATACGACCTCGTTGTTCTCGTAGTGGACTACGAATCCTCCTCCGAGAACTCTTCTAAGTGCTTGCAGTCTATGCAACTTCCACCATGCGTCTATCTTCATGGTGCCGGTCTTGTGTATGCGGACCACCATTCTGGAGCCATATCTGCGGCCTGTCTCTTCGTTGATAGCGTTCTGGTATCTCGGTCCCCGTGAGGGGTACTCTACTGTATTAAGAATGTCGCTGAAGTTCGTATGGAGCACTTTCCGGTCTTTCTTGGCGATTCGACGCGATGATTCGGATGCAAGTTGAGAAAGTGTGTGCTTTAGCTGGTCTTTCTGGCGGTAAACGTCGTAGCGCTTGACGAAGCTGGTGTCAATAGGTAATCCCTCCTCGTCCTCTTCGTCACTTGCTGGTCCATCATCCGTTTCTCGTGCCGTGTAACTCTTCTCAAATAAAAGTGCGATGTTCTCTCCGGCTGCTACTTGTACGGAGACATCACTGCTTGCCAGTTGTTCCACAAATGCATCCATCGCCGCTTCTGTCTTTTCTTCCATATCGTCTATTGATGTTGCCAGAAATCCCCATGCTTCACAAGCTGCTGTGACAACCTCACCACTGTCCGCTGCTTCAATCGAACTACCATCTGACTCCACAATCTCAAGCAAATCATCCATGATTTCTTCGAGCTCTGAATCCGATGCGCCGCCAAAGACGGCTGCTGCGCTGAGAGTGTGGATTGCCACTGCCTTCACGGCAAGAGACTCGGAGTCGGAGTATGTGCGCTTGAGCGTCTGAAATATGGAATCGTAGACGGTTTCGGAAGGGACTGTAATTATTGATAGAGCAATAGCTACGAAGATGTTAGTAGATGTGGCGAATCTGGAAAGGCGAAATATGACAAACCTCTGAGCGCAAGAGATGCTTCCTTCTCGCTCTCCGATTTGACACTCTTCAGCAATGCTGGGAAAAGCTCCGAGGTTTTGGAATGTATTTGATCATAAGCATAGTGTCCCATGAGGATGTGAACGTATGTTGCAAGTGCCGATTCTCTGCCCTGGACGCTGCTCCTCTTTCTGTCGATGATCTCTTCTACACGATCACCAAGATCTTGCATCCATAGGTCGGTTGTATCTTCAGGAAGGGTTGCCGAGAGCATATCGTCTATTGAATTAACACTACAAAGCCACGGGTCAGTGTTGGTACTTTGCGACATTCTCGATACTTTTGCTCACCTCCAGTTTGTGCTATCACTCAGATTCCCATCCTCATCATCAGAAACATTTCGAGAGACAGTTCGAGAGTTTGAGCGCGAATTTGCTGCTGAGGACGCCCTGGAGGAAATGCGCGACTGGGCTTTTTTGGAGACAGTCTTATGCGACTCGAGCGCTTGGCGTCTTAAATCGTGCATTTTGGATATTAGACTGCAGGTGTTGCAACTGCAAAGGAAGTATAGTTAGTCGGGGTCGTCGAACGCGACTGTGTGCGGGGTTTCTCTGCGGTCAATGAATTGGTTGAACGGGAGGCAGGCGTGGTGCGTTATTGCCAGGTTTTGTGGAATGGTGTTTGTGGCGTGGTGTGAAATAATTCCTCCATGTAAGTATCTCTGTGAGTCACAAATTATCGAGCTGGATAGACTGGGCAAGGCAGAGCAGGGCGGTAATAAACAGTAGGCCGGCTTTGGTGAGTTGGATGGAAGGAGAAAAGATAGTGAAAGTGGGTACATTGTGAAGGGATGGCTAAGTTACCTACGGAAATCCGCACCCGTACAGTAGGGTGCAACAACTTTGAACACCCCCCCTGGCTGCCAAGGGGCCACTTACTCGATTCGGTTTGTTGTTCTCGCTGCTTTGAAAAGTAAATAAGTAATTTTAATATTTTGTATACCAACCCTTTGCCTCGATTACTGCCTCTACTCGATTTCCCATAGTAGTAGCTAATCGATACAAAATTCCATTATCAATATTATGCCAGGCTTCTTGAGCTCCTCGAATCAACGCATCGAGAGTTTCATCTGTATCAGGGGCATGTTCGAGCTCTGGATGCAATCTATATAACTTTGCTTTCATAAGAGCCCAGAGGTTCTCGATAGGATTTAAATCCGGCGAGTAAGGAGGCCATTCCATTACTCGAATATGCATTTCTTGAAGAATATCTCGAACTATAAGTCCTCGATGAGGACCAGCCCCGTCGTGCATAAACTCTCCTCCTTCGATAACGATTTCCGGAAGAAAAGCTTCGTAAAGTGCTCGAATAACCCACGAAGTAACTCCTCCTCGAGCTGCAAGAGGATAGCCATCGAGAGGTATTAATCCCGTCCTTCGATTGTGTCCAAAAGCCGCCCATAGCATTTTCTTTACCCCTTTCCCTGAACATCGAACCGGTTGAACATCGCCTTCTTGTATTTGATCTCGAGGCCTTGTAAAAGTCCATATCGGTTTTATACCAACGCCTCGTTCAACTATGCACTCGTCGGACCACGAAACACGCATCCAATCGTTAAGAGTATACGCTTGATGTCGAATTGCCCACTGAAGTTGAGCCTCCGCGTGTTTAGCTGTAATAAAAGGGCGTTTCTTTTGAAGCCACTTCTTCTTGTCCATCGATCGAAGAAGGCTTTGCATACACCGCTTTTTACAATCGTCGTTCACTTCTCGAAGTAAGTCTCGCATTTTGATTTGAGGATTTGTATGTGATATTATATCATATACATGATCGCGTTGTTCTTCCGAGAGAGCATGCGGCCTTCCAGAGCGTGGTCTTGTTTGATTATCGTCTCGAAGAGCTTCTCGTCGAATAGTCGTTCGAATCGTAGAAATAGGAATCTCGAGATATTTGCGATGAATTCGACCGGCGCTCCAATTAAGAGAATGAAGCTCGCAAATACGTGAGCGCATCTGCGGAGAGAGTTCCTTTCGAGGAGGCATTGTAAAGAGCTTTAAAAAAGTGTTGTTTTTGGTAGGAAAGGAGGCAAAAAGCAGCATGAGAAGAGTATCCAAATCAAGTAAGTGGCCCCTTGGCAGCCAGGGGGGGTGTTCAAAGTTGTTGCACCCTACTGTACACAGCACTCGCTGGCATGGCATGGGAGGAGTGGAGAAGCGGCTAAGATAAGAGACCGGGAGGGCACGGCGGGGGAAAGCTAAATCCGGCTGCAGAAAAGTGGATAGAATGATTACATGATGTACTACAGTACAGTACTGGTGAGCTTCTATGACACGACAAAGATATTGTGAGATATCTTACCTAGATGTTTGTTGCCTTCTGCTCCATTTGGTAGAAGATTCGACGGAGGGAATATCGTAAGTCAAGCCGAGCTTTCCTTCGACAGAGAAACGGCTGCATTTTGAGAAAGGACCTGACGACCCCCCAGGGCTTGATAGGTAGTCGGTCGCTTCCTTTCTTATCGTACTGCCTGCCCCAGCTTGCTAATCTATTGGGTACAGCCTGGCTTTTGGCTCCACAATTGCAGCTGCTGCCTCATACCACGACAACCCCTCGTTCGTCTTTCGAACTTCAACCTCACCACCTCAGAACAAAACGACCAACATCTGCCTCGAACCTCTACGCTCGCTTTGAAGGTGAGGTCCGACTTCGAGTCACAAGATAAGTCTGCTCGAGGCTTCAACTCGTTCCTCCGAGCAGTCTACCTCGACGTTTCACATCCGCTGGCTGGCTCGTACACCTCACCTCGACCCCACCAACATCACCTCTACACGCCGGGCACTCCACGCCTTTCCACCCTGTTCATCTGCTGCCCCATCATCAGCCTACCTACACTAGGTATCTGGGAGACTCTCGACCATCAAGATGGATTATCAAGGTATGTTGTATTTCATTCCATCTCGAGGCTGTGAAGTCGAGAGCGGAGATAAGCAGCGGCTGGGCGGCAGCCTAGGTTTGAAGCTTCGATATCTCTCCGAGAACTCTGACATGGCATATGGTCATCAGCATCACCAGCTACAAGATCTGCGAGCCTCTCTAGCAACTTCAAAGCTTCTTACGATGTGCCATACACCTGCTGACAAGAGTGTAGCCAAAGTCACCCTCACAGCCTTGAATGGCGACCTCTCCATCGCTGAGCGAACCCTTACACTCACTGCCAAAGACAATGTCATTCCAGTCGGCAGAGCATCAAAGAGCGTCACCAAGGGAATACTCGGTGCTGTTGACAATGCCTGGTTTGACAGCCCAGTTATGTCCCGCAACCACGCAACTATCGAGTTCGACTCTGAGAATAGGGTATGTCTCTTTTGCCTCATACCCGGCCGAGTCTCAACTAATATCTTATAGACGGTTACGATCCAGGACATTGGTTCCATGCACGGAACTTGGTTGAACGACATCGAGCTTCCCAAAGATACGCCGACAATGATCAACGACGGTGATGTCGTTGTATTTGGGGCCGAAGTTAGACGTGGTCCTGAGACATTTCCGGCCTGTTCTTTCATGGTCAATCACAAGATCGTCTCTTGCAGGTAAGCTACTCTATAACTACCATATCCTTGTTCTAGCTAACTTATGGTAAACTAGGGCTGCTAGCACGTTCGCATTTCCAGAATCCTCTGATGTTGAAGAAGATGGGGAAGAGAACTACGATGCTTTTAGTGAAGACGACTTGGAAATGGAGGAACGGGAGCAAAGATATAGTAGTGAAGATGGCGTGTCGATCGAATCGGCTCCTAGAAAGTCATTCCAGGCTTCTGGCGCCATTGACCTCACAGGAGAGGACTTCCCCAGCAGCTCTGTATCCGACCAAGTCGATCTGACCGGCGAGACGGATGCCGAACATCGCATGATGAACGTTATGTCTCGCCGGCCTAGTGAGATAGATGAGACTGCGGATCCCATCAGTATTGGTGTATACGCTGGGAATGATCCGATCGTTCTCGATTCGGATGAGGAGGGAGAAGACAAGGATGCAGACTTCTCGTCAGACTTTGATGAGCAATCGGAGGATGATGTCTCGAGAGACTCCGATCGGGTTAGAGTTCATGCCATCTTTGAAGATGATTCGGAGGAAATTGAGGATTCAGAGAATGAGGGCTCCATAGAAGACTCGGATATGGATAGTGACGCCGGACTCGAAGACGAGAAGCCTATTTCTACACCCAAGCCAACTGTGATCAGCAACCTCACTCGCTACGCTGTTGCGACTGACGACAACCCAGTCATACGCCTTTCGGACGTTCGCACACGCGTCGAATTGCCAACTAGCGATAATGATGACGACGACGATGATGAGAGTGACTTTGGCTTGAGTGAAGCCGGCGCTGAAGGTATGAAGGCTCTCTACGGTGTCAGCTCTATCATCCCTGACCATGATGCTCCCGACTTCAAGAGAGAGAATGCAGACCAGAGCGAGGTCGAGGGAGCACCTCCGCAGATTCTCTTCCCTTCGACTCAAGATATGGATTTCTCAGCCCAGGCAGTTTCCTCGTCGGTCGGCAAGCCCAGCACCCACGCAAGTCTTCTCAGACCATTCTCAATCGTTCGACAGCCAAGCCCATCAGATGCTGCTATGGTCAAGAGTGCTGTATTGACGAATAAAGCCGGTATCTGTGACCTAGGAGCGTCCGGTGACTACTCGCCTCAGGCCCTTGGTGAGAAGAGTGGTAAGCCGGCGTTCTTCGCTGCGAGAGAGGTCAATAAGGCGAAATTTGGATCTAGTGAGTCGGGCCAGCCTCTGAGTGCTTTTCAAGCATCGAACAAAACCATTGATACTTTCCTTGGCCCTTCGAACTCTCGAAAGATTCCAGAAGCTCCGGCCATGCCTGAAGCAGGTGCTGGTCACGTCAACAGATGGAATGAGCCAGCTGTCGAGCAGAATCCATTGGCTGATACTAACATATTGTTTGACAACATTGACTCCGAGCCATCGATGCCAACCTTTGTAGGTTTAGGCAATGCTGGTAAGTTCTTTGGTGGCAACACAATTAAAACGAGTCTAAGAAGAGTAGTCTCGAGCATTCCCACCCGCGACTATTGTTCCTTCCTGGACAAGCCTGATGAGTCTCCTATTGTAGAGCGTACTCCCAGTCCGCTGCCTGATATGACGAGTTCTTTCAGCTACAACACCAGCAAGGACACTATGAAGTTGACCACAAACACGCAACATAACGCCCGGTCTGCCATCAAGATTACAGATATCGTCGAGTCGACAAGTCCATCCATCAGTACGAACAGCCTGAAGCGGAAGGCGGAAAACATTTCAAACGTTACCGAAAAAGAGCTGAGAAATTGGGCAAACTCGAATGTTTCGAGTGACTTCCCTGCAGCTTCCGTTCCAGTCTCTATTCACGGAGAGAGATCGAATGATCTGTCCAATGTTGTCAAAGCCCCACCAGCCAAGCGGTTCAAGAAACTGTTGGCGAATGCGGGTTATGTTGCTCTTGGAGGAGCAACACTTTTCGCTGCTCTTGTTGCAACCGCTCCAGACTTGATGTGAGACTGATGTCTCGGAGTGTGTCCGCCTGATGGGCTTTTTTTTCTCTTTTAGTAGCGTTTTTTCGGAATTTATGTCGTAGTCAACGATGGGGGATCGGGGTTTTCTACGGAATCGGAAGTCATCAACGGCGACGGTGTTTGTCAGGCTGGCCATTATGTTTTCTTCTTGCATTTCGGCGCTATCCAGGCGCTATGGTTTCCTGTGCAACGGCCTTATTATCAGTCTGCTGGTCTCTGTAGGCACTAGTTGCATCAACTCAATACACTCATGAACTGAAGCTACTGTGTCGCAGAATCATTAAATGCCCCGAGGGCTACTTCGTGGCTCACGTTGTGAAAGCTTGTGGCCAAATTTCCGAATCTTCATTATCGCCAAAGCACCGAATGTGGATAGCTCAAAAAGTGTAAGCGAAATGTTTGCTATTTAGATATTTTCATCGGGCCAGTTCTGAGAAGCTTCAAGCATGTCGAGTCGATCACCTTTGATATTGGTTTAGTTCTCGCTCTACCCTGTCGGCCCTTCACACTAAATCGAGTAGTTCTCGGTAACATTGCACGAGCCGGCTGCATCAACGCATCACGCCTCGAGGGGGCAATCATCAGCCAGCGTGACCGCCACTGCCTCGAAGATCCCTCCTTGTCTACTGCATCATGCTACCTCATCCATGTGGTTATCGTTTCACATGCTTCTATCTCTGTGGCTTACCAGAAGGTCTCCAATAACGGTAGCGGTGAGGTAACCATTGCTAGCGAGGTATGTCGGAGAGAGGAGAAGAGCTTGAGCAAGCTATCAGCTTTTTGACGCTTACGAGAAATAAGATGGAAAAAATGGAGGTGCTTCTCCTTGAATCCAGATGTTGCTAGGCTGCGGTAATTTCGGCACGAACAAATAATTCCTTTCCTTGACACGAATAAACCATTTCCTTGATTTTGGGCCTGAAGTCTCAGCTGTATAGGCTCGCTTGCATTCACCTCACTCGCTCGCTCAAGTGAAGTCATCGCTGTAGATTCTGCACGCGTACATTAGTGCGACTATCAAGGGCGCCATCGAAGACGCCTCGAGCGTGGAAGCATTCTATGGCTGGACTCTGTCTGATTGTGCCTGCGTTTTCGGAGTCAGCGATATTGTGACAGAATTTCCGCGGCGTCAAGAAGGTGTGTGTGCCAACCTATGTGTGTAAGTGTGCTATGTTTAACCCGAAGCTTTCCTGCCTGCTGCCCAAGAATACACAAGGGGTCCTGTGGTTTTCAGCTCGGGTTGGGATGAGATGGGATGGGATGGCATCAAGTCACTCAGTCGGCTCGAGCGCTGCCGAAGAAGGAAAGATTGGTGTATCTCCTGATGGTCATCTGTTGTCGTCGTCGACGTCGGCACGGAAGCTTACTCGTCGTCGATCCCACGGAATGGTGGGCGGCGGCGGGTCAACAAACGGGGAAATGTCGATCTTGGAGACCTTCAGACTTCGACGATCCTGCCAGATTTTCTTCTGCGGTGCAATCGCACAGGTCCCTGCACTTCTGCCAGCGAATACAGATCTGTACCCAATTGCCTCTTAGTTCCGCAGCTTAAATGGCCACTGGCAGTCCTGAATAGTCTGGCGTGCTGGTCGCACAGCATGTTTTGGGAACACAACATAAGCTCGCTTAATTTTCGTGTTACCAGGACAGCGAATGCGCGCCCCCTTTTCTACATAGGATCCACTCAAAACTCAAAAGGCTTCTGCTTGACGGCAACGTGCAGATTGTCTCAATACATTACCATGATTTTGGCGTCCATTCTGTGCCACGACTCTGCAGCTTTCTGATTTTTCTGTTGGAAGTGAGAGGAGGGACAAAGCCGGCGAGCTCGGGACATCGGACACGCGCTGATAGGGGTGAGGTCTCTGCCATTGTCTTGGGTCCAGTCCAAGAAGAGGGAATGATATCATGCTTGGAGCTCGTCAAGTCGAGTCAACGAGGACCTTTGTATTTCCGAAGCACAAGAAGTAGGCCCCTCCCCCCTCTTCGTCCCGTCCCATTGATCGTCCAACGCTCGCGCTCCCCACGACGCCATGGCGGGTGCACACAAGCACATACTATCCTCCAATAGCAACAGCTATCAAACCCTCGGGACACACCATAATCCTTTCCTGCTGAGACATGCTAGCCATCGATGGTTCCCTCGGCCGTATATCATGCTCTCTCCACGAATAGCACGCCGCTGCACCCACACTTGTAGTATTTTCCTTCTCCTCGTCTCCATTGCATTGGGACTCCCGAGCGAGTAGATAGCATGGCCATGGCGTCTGCATGTAAGCAATGAGAAAACGATGAGCAGATCAGCAGACCACTGTGCGATACAGACTTAAAGTTAGTTCAGGTCTGCATGTCTATCCGTTATTTTGACATGCCGCATTCGATATATTGAGAGAATGACAAGGATGAGAACATATGCCCAGGTAGATCCTCTCCAATCGTTCAACGACGGCTTTGAGAGTAGGGAATTGCGATTCTTCTACTTCGGCTTCGGCTTCGGCTCCTTGGACGGTGAGACACATGTTTCCTTCCTTCCCTCATGCCACTTCTTGTATGGAATGGAGTGGAGCGGGAGATTGCTGGTTCACCTTGTGCCTGAGCCTAAAGTCTTATCTCGGAGGAAATGATGGGTCACTCGTCCGCCTACGCCCAATGATCAGATCGAGATCGATATTACACTGGAGGCATGGAGCAAAGTCAGCCCATGGGTGCGAGATTAGGCAGGGTTATGTGAGTGATAATTCAGCTGTGAGATACGCCGCGAGCTGTTTGTTAGTTTGTGAGAGGGTGGTGAAGTATAAGAAGATCTTGATATCCATTCGTTGATGAAGGCCATCGAATCGACACATACAACAACAAGATATTCGCAATATAACATTAAACTCAAGTCAGCATCTTCTTCACACATACACACCTCACTTCAAGGACTCCCGGACATCGTCTGACACCCCAGTCTACCTGCTCCCAACCACCTTTCAACTACCACACATACCAAGCTTCTCGAAGCCAATACATACCTTCGCACAATGGCTCCATGTCTGCTTGTTGCTCAAGACAATGACTGCAATTGCATTGACGGTTATGTCTTTCAAACCTGTGAATCTTGCGGTGGGCATGCTCTGAAGTAGGTATTGCCAGATTTCCAAGACATCGCCATTATTTGGATTACCTACTCAACTTTGTCCAGATTTGCAAAGTGCGATGCTTGCGATGGTTGGGGCACAGTGAAGATCCGGTGTCCCGCAAATCACTTTGGAGCCTCCAACTTTGCTTCTGCACCGCTTGTCTATACCGATGCTCCATTTGCCTGTTCTACCAGGTGTCAGAGATACAATAGCTACAATAGCGACACGAGCTATGAAACATGCCCCGATTGCGCGGGAGGGCGAACGTAATTAGCCAATCTTCACTTGACTGCATGCATCTACACGATCAGCAAGCTAATTCTTCATTTAGCTCTGTGAACTGTGCAACCTGCAAAGGACTCGGAGTTATTATACACAACGCTTCTCTCAGATCGAGCTAGCTTCCATCCGCGCTTTCCGCGCTGGTGGGCATCGTTGGCGATGGGAATTTGCAGAGCCCTGCATATCTTGGGCATTCAGTTGGGCAATGACCCCGCCAAGCAGCTACCATGAGCTGCTTCTTAATTTCCTTGATTTTGTTTCCGATCTCATAGCGGTGGCAACATTGGAGTTCCCGGCGAGAAGGGTCAAAGGAGGGGATGAATGGTGGAGTGAAGTGTCAGCCGTCATCGATCAGGGGTCGTCGTTCGCTTGAACTCTCGCTTCGCTTATTTGTTGTCCCCTGTCTTCTTGTATTTTCGTTGCATATTTACTGGTTTTTCTGCTTTGACTTCCCGTACAATGGCAGGCTTATTAGAGCATTCTTCGATCTCGGAAACATAACCGGTGGCGGTTGGTGTTGTGGTACCCAGCTCGGATGGACTGGGAGAGCATGACGATTTCGTGGGCGGAGATAGGGTACTGATCGAGAAGCGTCATCACGCGGGCTGTTCTTATCGGTAGTGTTTTCATCTCCATGTATCTGCAGCGTAAGTAAATAGTCGATTGCTACTCCCTTGTATACAGTACACTTATAAGCGAAATATACTTCTGCCATATCTATCCCTCGAAAGGGCAAAAGCTTGATGACTGGTCAACGTTACGAGCACAACTCGTACTGAGGTGTGCAATTGGCAACTCATCTTCGAAGAGCTTACCCCTACTGCAATCCATGACGCTCAGAATGTGCCACGTGCGAGATAGCCAAGCTGGGCTTGCAGCTCTGCATGAGTTCCCATCACACATATCATTCTGGAATGTTGCATCTTCGTTTGGTCGACACTCCAACTCCTAGATATCTGCCTCCAATCTCCTCGGCAGAATCTATCAGCCAGACTAGATACGCTTAAACATTATCTTGACGTTGGTGTTCCTTTTACTTGTTGGGTTTGGATGGATATGGTTCACGTGAGGCTGCCCGTCGGCCGCGTTGCACGAGGTCCACGGACATATTCCCGTTCCTTCATGCTTGGTGAATGGCCATCTAGAGTTGGGTGTGGACTGAGACACAACCTCGGAAGTTAGATCTCATTCCATATCTCCTCTGGTCTTTGAGCCACTGCTAGTGGCATTACTACAACAGATATCGCCCAGAACGATCCTGCCAATCTGCCAACTACCCATCATGTGGCCTGCTGATCCGGTTTCAATTCTCCCCTCTGCTTGATAATGCATTTGAATTATCCTCAAAGGATATGTAGCGTTTCACAACGTCCGTTGAAGAAGACGGTAGACCTTTTTGCAACTTCTGTATCTTGCTTGCCTGCTCAGCCAGCCCATCAAAAGAAAATTGCATGTTGACATCTCCATCTACGAGGCATTATCTTCGATGACGGGCCAGACGTTGGTGGTCTGGATAGCTTTACTGTTGTGTAAGGTGATACGGATGATGACATTCGGCACGTCGCTGCGTTGAGATCCAGTATCGTGTCTATCTTTGCAGCTGTGCAGATGACCGATTTGTATCCCAGCACGGGATCCTCACGGGCATGTTATCCTGTCGTGTTGCCGTGGGGTAGGTATCCGGAGTCTAGTTATTTCCTTCAACGAGGCTGTAATCATGGATTTTCTTTTCGATGTCAGTGCTTCATGAATGCGGTGTGCCCATTCTTAGGATCGCAACGTGGGGATTTGCTCATTAAGGAGGCATGTATCTTTGCCAGAAGTAAGATCAGGTGGCCGTCTCGGTACAATTATCGTAGTACAGGATAATACCGGCTTGAAGCGCCGGAGCTTGACTGGTGGACTTGCCTCACGAGTTCTGGTTGACGATGGGTGTCACGAGTCTGGATCGTGTGAAGTGGCTGGGACGATGCTGTGGCTTGTATTGCATAGTCAGATAGATATGCTGATGTATGTGTGTGCTTACTAAACAAGCGAAGGAACGAAATAGTCACTACTCCATACCTAGATCTCTTGAGTAGAGTGGCAAGCGGTGTATTCGACGCCTCCCCACAAAGCCATTGATCGAGTCTAGAGCTTGCTTTTCCTGTCAAGACAGCCTTCGTCACATCATAAGTATTATCGTGGCGCTAATTTGCGAGAACTTTGGATCTGCCGAATCTCCGGGGGGCTGCATCTCGACAATGCCAGCACACTGGACCCCCACATCCGATCTTCAGACGGAGTACCATTACTCCATAGACGATTGCGGTCCGGCGATTCCCTTTGTATCGCTGACAAAATCTTCGAGGAGTTTGCTTCTATGACACTGAGACATCGAGCAGCCAGGACTTCGTCTCTTCGCCCTGCATGGACTCAATGAATTTCCATTTCTTATTTCGTCTGTTAATCAACGAAGATGGTACGACTCCACCAGTAGCAAGCTGGTTGTCTGTCACCATGACGCCGGGTTACTGTCTGGCTTCTCCTCTTTGTGATACTTTAGGCATCAAGAAAGCTTCTCACAAATTCCTAGCTTAGGTCAATTTGTTGAATTGAATTTCAGTTGCCGTGAATAGAAATTGTGGTCTGCTCAAAGTAGCTGAACAGGCCCTTGTTACCAAGCATGGTGTGAGTCGAGTTTACTAAGTCACTTTTCTCTCGACATGGATGGTCGATGTGCTGGATATAGCAGAATTTCTTCGCTCGCCGTGCAACCCTTCTTGTCGTATGATGTTTGCATCGAGTCCTTGACCCATCGGGCATCAACAGAGACGAAGAGACCTTTGATGCCGCTGTGAGATAGCGCGTGAGATCAAAGGGAATCTCATTCCATCTTGCATTGCATCCTGTTTCCAAGCCAGGCTTAATTGGCCATTCAGCAAGGAGGGAGTACCGGAGTATCGGAGGGAATCTGGAAATAAATGGTTGTCTGACCACAGTATAATCCCCTCTATTCTCCTGGGAGGTCAGAAACTAAGCTTCTGTGGCCATGTATTCTGCTGATCCCGAATCGGTTCGGCCAGCGGGGATGGGATCATCGATTCTGTGTTCCATGATCTCGGAGAATGAGCGTTCAACGGTGATAGTTTGTAATGCCCCTCTGATCTCTCTTGGATCTACCAGCAGCGGCAAGTGGCTGTTTTGATGTCACATGCGGCAGCTCGAGTGCCGACATGCTGAATCTTGGTGCCTAACGTTGTGGATCTCTCATATACCTTAGCTTAGAGCTCGAAGCAGCAGATCACCAGATATTCAATTGCTGCAAAGACGATCTACTGGTGGCGACACATCAAAGTTGCTTGAGCAAGATATCTGTGCACATATTCGGGAGGTCTGCTTCGAGAATACCGCTAGGAGGCTCGGCGGTGTCAGATGGAATGAATTGACGGAGCGTTTGGCTTTCAGTCGTATGGGCTTGGCTGCAATACTGCCTTTTTGAGAAATGGCAAGTATTTGGTCGGAATGACGAAGATTATGACGAAAGCATTGAGGTTCGAGGAGGCTGCAAAGAGAATTTGCAATCCGGGAAAACGAGCATGGCCGGGAGTCGAATACGTTTGAGTGATTCTTGAGTGAAGTGCTCTGCGATTGATTGGTGCTGGAGCACCAGAATGAGGGCCAGCAAGAGAACTCTGAATACGAGGGGGGAATCCGTTGACGTCCTTCCCATCGTTGCTGCTGTGTCTCGTTGTCGAAGTTGCACTCAGTAACCTTGACGGATGAGCGATTGCCCCATTTAGTAACTTGCCAACTTGACCTTCCCTGAACTAAGTCATCGCCTCACCAAGTGAAGTTACCACGCGCAAGGAACAGCTGTTCTACTGTCCCATCGCTCTTCCCTTCGTATGCCAGCTGACTTAATGGTCAAGATGCGGATTCGATTCGACTAGGACTCGGAACTACCTGGTGTAGCCTACAGTGCGCTGAGTGCTTTCTGGGGCTAGATCGAAGGCCTATGCTTGCTGGTAGCAAGAAGAGTTTACCTCTACCAAAATAAAATGGAAGGTACTGATCTAAGGCCTTTTGGAGTGGCATCAATTCTTTAGCAACACGCCATTGAGAGTCGATCTGCTGCCCATCAGCTGTTGAGCGAGTCACGTCGTGTAAAGCTGATGGTGTTAATATGCTCGACGCGTTCTGTAGCGGAGTATTCAGTGTAACTTGAGAATTTCGTACGTCCCCTCGGCACATCTGAGGCTGACTCTGGAGCAGTCCTTTGGACTGACAGTAGAAGGCGCGTCGCGATCTGGTTGACCGAGAAGATGCTGCTAACTTCGTGCTCTACGATGAAAAGCCAGCAGACGCAAAGTGACTGGGAAGCGTGATGAGTCTCATTCATACATAGTTTTGCTGGCCAGAAACTTGTGGTATACGTGCCTATTTGGACCGGCTTCCTTCCCCAGGACAGAGTACGAGATAGGTAGGTCCAGCCACACGTCCTCAGCGCGCGCGGCGTTAAGGTTTCTTCTTCGCGACCTTGAATAATCAAAGTATGCAATGAAAAAAACAAAATGACTGCTCAGGCATCCATCGACGCCCACCCAGGCCTCATGGCCGAAGCAAACAAGGAAAGGGCCGAGATCATCACCACTTTCTATACAATCACCAGCAAGCTGGAATCGCCGCCTTTGCAGACAGTACGAAAGTGAACGGCTTCACTCTTGGGCATCGAGGAGATGGCTCATCGTCGCAGGTGCGAGTCTGAAGCAACTGTAAGGAGCTCAGAAGAGGACGCAAACTGGATGATTGGTTAGAAATGACTGATGATGGGAGTTCTTGCTGGTACGAACCTTTAGAAATGATTCATTGAAGTGTGGTCTGCGGACAGAAGAGTTCCCAAAGCACGCGAAGCTTTTATGGCGAGAAATTCGCGATCTGCGCTAGTGAGCACTAACCCAAGCGAGACACACGTGATGCATTCGGTCCTCCAAGCTGCCAGCTGCAAAGCTTCTCGTTTGTCCTCGCAGCAAACTCTAGACAAACAGAAAGAAAGAATGACTTGTCTCTCTTTTCCTATCGACCTCTATCAACAGTTTCGATACAATTACAGACTCGCGAAGTATTGCCGGACGAGCGTAAACAGTTGTTCCATCAGTAGGAATGTTTGTCTTTGGCCTCTTTCTTTGTTATTCATGACCTTGACTGCGAGCATGCCAACTGAACGCCGCTCTTCGAAGTCTGGCGAAGTCTTCTGACTTTTTCACGGAATAATAACAAAGGATTTGACGCTACCGGTGTCACACAAGGTTATCGTCACCGCCTCCCGAGCATTCAGCTAGGTTCCAGTGCGCAACCTCCTTGTGACCTCGTACCAGTACAGCATCACACGTACCTGAAATCCGCAGCGAGCGGCAACGCGGATCTTGCATTGACAACGAGCCAGGTGGTCTTTGTACAACCATCCTCATGACCTCAGTTGATTACTTCCAGACTCCTTCTAGACCACTCATCGCTCCTCATCGCTCCTCATCGCTCGGCTCCGAATGTTCCTTACCGCCAGGTTATGCATGGAAGCCGGACTCGAAGACTTGTTTGGCCTCCTTCAGCTTCAGTAATGCTTCCCCGCATTTCAAGTCAAACAAAGCCAACAGAGGCCAAGCCCTATGAAGATTTTCTCTTAGCGCTCTTATTTTAATCCCCGGATCCGTCTCACTATGCCAAGTTGGTCGCTGGCTGGGCGTGAAAATTTGCCCTTCCTTGCCCTGGCCCTGTGGCCCTCTTCCCCAGAAAATTACATCACCGTTAGCCAGGTGCTAGTTTCTCTACTGGCGGATCTAACTCCGCTTACAGGCGGGTATGCGTGTCACCTGCACTTCAAGCGTACCTGAAAATCATAGCGATTTATTTTAGGCTCCTCAGAGTTTTCACTGGTTGGTGGGCCAAATTATGGGGAGCTGGATCCCAGATGCCATGCACTTTTGAACTTTTCGGTGCTTCACTGCCGGGTGCTGGCTGGTACAAGCACCCTGATGGGGCAGATCAGAGCTTTGAGGCGATTATTGTGCAGCAGAGGCGAGGGAGGCTTGAAGGCAAAACATTGTTGACATGGGAAATTAATCAGACGTCAGTGACGCCTCTTGATAATCAAGACTCTCATTATTGTCTGGGAATCGTCAGGAGCACATCATGAGTGAGCAAATTATTGCCTGTCAAATGATGTCTTCCATCGCCCTGAGCACGTTGCCATATCCTGGATGGAATGTGGCCGTCCGGGCTTGGTCATGCCATAATTTGCACTCCTCACCGCAGGGCAGGGCAGGGCAGGGCAGACAAAGGGCGAGGCAGCCGAGAAACCAGCAAGCAGAAACGCTGACGAAATCTCACGATGCTCTTAGGACATCCCTGGGCCCTCCAGTCAGGAGTTTTGAGGGGGTAATATTTATCAAATCAAACATCACGCGCAACGTTCTGTTACGAAATCGCCCCGCCAAGCGAGCCAGTCAACGGGACCGCCTGGTCTTAGCCCCTGCGCCGAGGACCCGACGACCAATTTTGGGAGGCAAGCTGTCCAGGCGTCGAAACATCGTGAAAGAAGTGAAAGCTTTTTCAGCAATGACTCGATGAGAAGAGGGGAAGGCCAGGTAGGGTATAAGAGCCTTCGTCCGCTTTGCTACCAGACATTCTTGCACTACTCATCACAGCAAACAGTCACTCCAAAGTCACATATTCACATCAAGACTTACTTACAGCTTCACTCTCAAGCTACATCAAACACTTCAGACACTTTGTCATCCTCATACAATAAGTACCGACCTCTTTGCCACTCACCTGCCAAAAACATCAAAATGCCATCCAACTTCCAACTTGTTGAGCCTCACCCAAGCGTCAACCACTACGCACATGCAGGTCGCGGTGGAGCTGGCAACTATTTCAAGGCCCCAAAGACCTCCAACGGCAGCACTGCTCGCGGCCCTGCCTCTCTCTTTGAGCACGGTCTCCCAAAGAGCAAGTCCAAGTTCAGCAGCGGCCGAGGCGGAGCAGGCAACATCCACAGCCCATCTGAGCGTGCCATCTTCTCTTTTGATGAGGAGCTGCAACTCCAGAAGACCCGCGAGGAGAAGATGAAGGACGGAGCTGTCAAGTACAGCATCGGCCGTGGAGGAGCTGGCAACTGGTCTACTCCTCGCCCAGAGGCATCTCGCAAGGACTCCTCCAGCTCTTCAGACAGCAATGGCAGCGTACGAAGTGGATTCTTCGGCCGCTTGAGCCACACCCTCGAGCGCCACTAGAACATTTACTCTTGACCCGGTACATCTTTCTACGGTTCAGCGAACGGCGCTCGGCTTTTCATCATCATCATGGGCGACACCAGTCAAGCGGGCTGGTTCTGATTCCCACATCATTTGATAACGACATCTCTTCTTCACGGCGCAATATCGAAACATCAGAAAAAAGCGACAGGCGTATGCATCATCATCATCATCATCAACACGGCGTTCATCTCTGATTATGGTTTCTGCATTGGATATTGCATTGGGGTTTGGGTTTGCGGAACGGAAAACGAAAAAAGCTTGGGACCTCAGGACAGAAGACATACTGGCTGGCATGACTCCAGATGTACTTGTCCTGGTGATTTTTATTGAATCTCTTCCTTTGTCAGCGGCGACACAGCGACAGCGATGGATATACCCCAACTCTTTTTATATACCCGACAACTTTATTGTCATTGTACTGTATTTTTGGGCGACCTTGTCTTCTTGATTCAGAGATGAGTTTTGGTCTCTGGACGGGCATAGGATAGCGAATAGTAATGAAAGATGAACAATATCTTGAAACCATCATTTCCCCAACCATTCTTTTCCTTGCTTCACTTTGAAATTGCAATCAACTTGACATGCTTCCGGTTCTGAGGTGACACATATGACACATATGACACATATGACACATACCACATGTTCACTCGACAAGAATCAAACAACATCTCATTTCCCAGCCCAATGTCGCAATTACCTAGGGCTCCTTCAAAATAACCGCTCCAGTCATCACCTTCCGCGGAAATTTCTGAAGTGCAAAAATAAGACGTGCAACAAAACACTTTCGCTCACTGGACTATTGGCTGTCCAGTAGTGCTGGTGCACCTGTGCCTCTAGACCTGGAGACACGACACATGCGGCCAAACGACCACTGCGTAACTAGGACTCGCTGAAACCCTGGAAAAAAGGCAGAGCGCAAGGTAAAATTACTGACGAGTATGCTCGATCCCTTGCTCAGACATGACACTAACCCTCTCGAATTTCCTCTGCAAAAAACACCAAGCAAAAGAAAGACAGGACACACACCGACTCTCCCAGCACTCACCCGGTCGACAAGTCCGTACTTACCTCCTCTTCTCCCAAGCCAGTAGCAAGCTGACGGGCAACTCCAAGCTCCCCAGAAAAAACCAACAGCTAGCACACATGCCAACGCCGGAAACTAGTACTGGCTCCCTTAACCCTTCTGTAGATCTGCAAAAAAATGCTAGCCTTGCATCCACGATGCCGTAACAGAAACTGAGCTGCTGCTGCATTGGGGCGTATGCGGGGAAGCGAGGCCTGTGTTACCTTTGCCCTTTTGAGGTGGAGACCCCGGAGTCCTGGGCAGCGGGCTTTAACGTAATGGGGAGTTTGGGGCTTGCTTGGTGAGGAAGGATGTCTAAGGTAAAGAGATCTAGCTTCGTTGGGTGAGAGGAGAGGAAGTATCACGGGGAGGAAAAGTAAGAGGGAGGCTGGAAATTGTTGCTAACAAATGTCCTGAAGTTAAGCGTTGCTTTTCATTCTTCAAGAAGAAAGACTGCTCGTGTTATATGGTCATTCAAAGGGTTCAGAGTAAGAACCGTCACTGGATTTCTCAGTATTCGTCGTCATGGATATTTTGTTTCATGAGAGTGCGTGTTGCCTCTTCTTACAAAGTCGGACCACCTCTCCCAGTCAACACATGTGAGTGGTGAGGCGAGGATCTCCAGATGCCACAGCAACACCCCAGCACTCCGAGCGGGCGCAAAGTGCTTGCTGAAACAAAACATAACGCTGCTTGCGGTGCGAGCGCATACCTTACAGATGCCTAATTCCCATCGCAATTCGGTACATTTTGACCAATGGCGCAAACGTCCATCTTGGACTCGGTATTTCCCATCCGAGTGAACTGTTTTCCTCCCTTGCTTGCCTGTCGCCCAGAGCCGAGACTCGTCCCAAGGGAATCCACAGGTCTCAGGCAAGGAAACACGCAGAAATCGTCCAAGCTCCTTGAAAATCCGGAGAAGGAGATCCTGACGTAGGCGGCTGAGAGAGCTCTCAACAACAAAAACATGCCCGGAAGCAGACAAATAACCTCGGATTGGGCTTCTGACTAACTGGCCTAGTATGGCAGATCGGTCGAGTTTTAAAATTGCGCGGACGACGCTGTTCTCGAAGAGTCTTGAGAGGGTTTGATAGCTTGGGAAATATCCTTGCTGGTTGGGATTGATGATGCTGGTTATTGGTCGCATGACGTGTTGATCGTTTGATAGGCTGTTGTCCTAGGGGTTCAGGCTGTGGCGATGCACTGTGCCACTGCCGACTCCAACCAACTGAATGCCGGAGGCCTCCAGAATCCTGCCGGGTACCTGACATGTTCAGAGCGATGAGGAGCTTGGTACTTTGAACGTCATATTTGAGGACTCTGGGAAAATATGTGTATGTTGGAGTGGGAGTAAGATTGGATGTGCTTCAAGCACTTATCCTGCTCACGATACTGACCGTCAGTCTCTTCCGTGTTAAATTGTCGGGACCTGAGCTCAAGGCGTCCGCGGCTGCGTAGCAGCTCCACTCTGTGTCAACCTCATAACTTAGCATGTGAAGGAGACAAATACAAGAGTCACTGTATCGTAAAGACTCGTCCACAGCTACCGAAGCGCTGCATCGCTCTGACTTCCATTCAGTCCGCGATGGAGCTGGACATCGAATGAGAATCCGTCCTGCTATGATACCATTTTACAATTCCTCATGAATATTTGAGTACTTGACGGAGGCCACCGGAACCTCTCAGCCTGATGGTGTTAGAATTACATATTACCCATACATAAACCACTCTATGAATAACATACAGAACGTGCTCCCCAGATACAATATAATCAATATCATACATCCTTGGCCACCATTTCTTCCGGATCAGACCTCTGTGAGTACTGTACGAGATATTCCGCCCCCAATCCAGCAGATATCACACTACCAGTCAACCAGCAGCCGTTTACAAACCACCACCAGCAGTCCTTCACACTCTTGAGATTGACCTTTCTGATCATGATCGCCAACGTTACAGCCGCACCTCCACAGCTCCCAACGAAGAACACCGGTCCTGCCCCAGCAGCGACTCCAGCAGCAGCCAGTAACCCAATCTGAGTAACAGCCAGCCCACTCAGGATCTGCTTCGTCTGCGCATCATGCCTCAAAGCAATGCTCTTGATCCCAGCTTTTGCGTCGTCCTTGATATCCATGTGAGCATAGATCATATCGTACAGCACCGTCCACGCAATATTCGAGGTGTAGAGGAAACCGGCAGCAGCCATCGCAGCACTATTCTGTAGTAAATCCACACCGAGAGCAGGGAATCCCATGATGGCACCCCATGAGAAGGTCAACCCTAGGACGAACTGCGGGTAGTGTGTGACTCGCTTCGCCAGCGGGTATGAGGCAACGAGTAGCAAGCTGGGGATCCCGTAGAACAAGCACTGAGTCGGAAATTGGAGGAGTATCCCAAGTCCAGTGAAGAGTTGAACACCTGTGAAAGCAAGAGCATTGAAAGGTGTGACTGCTCCCCGAGCGATGGGCCGAAGTCGAGTTCGCCGTACGTGTGGATCGAGATCACGATCCCAGAGGTCGTTGATGGTGCAGCCTGCTCCACGCATGATGAGGGCACCGCTGAAGAAGAGGAGGGATGTGCCGAGGACTGAGAGAGGAGATGCTATTGGGACTGCTAGCGGAGCGGCGAGGAGAGTTGAGAATAGACAGGGGAAAAAGAGGTAGTAAGTTCCTGTTGGCTTGTCAAGTCTGATGAGCTCGGCGTAGGGTATCCATGATGAAGGCAGATTTGAGAGGAGACCAGTCTTTGGAGCCTCATATGCCGCTGGTGGTTGGACCTGTGGCTCTGGAGAAAGAGAGGTTGGTGGTTGGGGTGCAGCTACTGACGCTTTTCTGAGTGATTGATGGAGATTTCTCGTGTTCAACACAGAGAGCGCTGCTTGCTGCCTTGATACGAGAGCTTGTTTCGTCTGAAAATTGTTGCAGGCTGCAGCATAGCTTTCAGAGCTCCTTTGATATCGGAATGCAGTCCGGATTACAGAGCTTCTGCAACCACTTGGTAATCGAAAAATGACATTTCTCGACGAAAAGCTGATGAGACTCATGCTGGAAACCCTTTGAATAGTCAGCTAGTGAACGTTGCTATTGAACGAGTGCTTATATCCAAAAATGTTTAGCTTGTACACGATTGTCCAAGGGTGGCCAATCATCTTGCAGAATTGGTCAAGGAAGCTCCGGAGCTGTATGAAGGACACTGAGACATAATGAACCTGACTCACGGTATGTACGGGAAGATTTGCGTTTAGCGTCAGAGTACCATAATCCACTGCCTACCATGGACATCTGACATGCGTTCAAGTCAAACGAAAGAAGTGGAATGAAAAAGGTTGTATTCGATCCAACGAGGCTTGAGGCTGTCAAAGATTGGATGGTCCGTGCTCGAACTAGACTTCTTTAGAATCAGCCGCCTCGAGCTTCAACATGCTCGGCAAGTCAAAAGCAGTACAACAAAACACAATTCCGCCGTGCCATCCTCGCGCTTGTGCTTGGAGCCTCCACAGCTGTCTTGTGCGACGCGACCCTTGATCCTGACATCTTCCCCAGAAAAGGCGTTGTGAGAAGTGGGGTTCTTGCGGCGCATCGGCGACGCGACTTAGCAGAGGAATTATTACAAGCCTCACCTTTCAAAAAGCTGCCTCTGCGAACATTCCCTCACAAGGAAAGACTAACCGGATCATTCCCACCAAGACTGCGACCACAGGCCTCTATGCGCCCCTAAGGACTTATTGTCCCTGAACGTCGACGATACTATGCGCCGCGACTGTGGACGGTGGTTGAGGGATAGATTTGACGGGGCGCCTCCAACTCAAATCTAGCAAGATGCCCTCGCAATCTCACCCACAAGCACAATTTGTGCCCATATCTCCAGAATTCGATCTGGCTGCGCTGGTGGAGAGCACCGACAACTTCGACTATGTTACCAGACTTTCAACAGAGAAGCTCAAGGAGCACTCCATTCAAAGCTTTGAAGCTCTGATTTTGGCAGTTGTTATACAGAGCGGGAAGCCTCTTGTTATTGAAGACTGGGCCGAAAGTCTGCCTTCTTTGCTATTCAGTAAAGACTGGCTGGAGTCCAACCTGGGAACCAAGCGTAAGTCGTTCTCCTCTGGGAAGAGACTGTTGCTGACTTCATGCCCTCCAGCCGAGCAAGTTAGGGACATCCCAAATGAGATCAACATTCCTATGACCACGGGCCACTACCTGAGATCCATGGGCCAGCTTACGAACCAGTTTACCAAAGATAACTTTCGGGACCCGAAACGCCAAAGACTTTATTTGAAGGATATTGATTGCCCCGAAGCATGGGCCAACCATTTGAAGAATACCATTCCCGAATGCGTTTACTATCTCAATAACTGCATCGAGTCCCGAACCGGAGGAGATGGCGCGATACTTGAACCGAACGAATACAACCAGATGCGATACGGGAAAGGAGTTGCGCCAGCGGGTGATTTGATGAGCAGTCTGCCTTCAGAGATGAGAGCCCTCAACATGATGTGTTATATCGGACATGAAGGCACCTATACCCCTACACATCGCGAGATGTGCGCCACACTTGGTCATAACATTATGGTGGAAGCATCAGAGAATGGAAGGGGCGAGAAGGAAGGCAGCTCGATTTGGTTCATGACTGAGACGAAGGAGCGCGAAGTTGTCTCCGAATACTTCCTATCGATGCTGGGTCATGACGTCGAGGTTGAAAAGCACTTTGCTCAAGTCAACGCGTGGAAGAAGGCACCATTCAACGTTTGGGTTGTTGAGCAGAGAAAAGGCGATTTGATTCTCATTCCACCTCTCGCTCCCCATCAGGTTTGGAATCGAGGAACACGGACCATGAAAGCAGCCTGGAATCGCACGACTGTCGATACTCTGGAACTGGCCCTGCATGAAGCGCTTCCTCGCGGCCGGATGGTGTGCAGAGACGAGCAGTACAAGTGCAAGGCCATCGTTTATTACACACTTGTGAAGTATCACGGCTTACTCCAACGGGACACCATCGAGCCCAAGATGTGGAAATACGGCCGAATCAAGCAGCTACTGGAGGATTTCAAGCGACTTTTTATGCTCTACCAGGAGATCTTGGTCAGTGAAATGTTCTCGCTAAAGTTGCCCGAGGAAACAGACGTTGAAATGGTCCCGTTCGACTCGAATGTCACTTGCTCCTATTGTCGACTTAACATCTTCAATCGATTTCTTACTTGCAAATCTTGCATTCTATATGGAGACAAGGGCGAGGAGGACACTTACGACATCTGTATGGACTGCTACGCCATGGGCCGCTCATGTGCTTGTATCTCTGCATTAAGCTGGGTTGAGCAGTGGGATTGGAACGTGCTCGTCGACAATTACGAAATATGGCGTTGCGTAGTTGTACAGTTTGACGGTTATTTCGATACCATGAGATCACCTCAAGTTCTCGATGTTGCGCGGAAGCGGTATGGCAAAAAGCCAATTGCGGAGGTCTGCCAAGAACAATTAAGACGTAGACCATGGACCGACATCACGAAGCCAAAGGAGCTTACTCCTGACATGTCGGATGTTGAGCCAGAAGTTGACGATGAGGGACGCATCAAAACCAGAAAGGGGAAGAAAGGAGCTGCCACTCGACGAAACAGAATAGCACCACAAAAAGGGAAAACTCATTCCTGCCACATCTGCTTCCATCAGGAGTGGAATTGGAAACTTGCTTTCTGCACAACCTGCAACGCTGCCTATTGTTACGGAGTCCTGTGGCGTGCTTTTGATCTGATGCCCCAGACGGTCATGGAGGATAAAGACTGGCAATGTCCGAGGTGTCTGAAGATCTGCTCTTGCTCAAAATGCCGCAAGGGTAATGTTCAGAAGCCCTATCAACCCAAAGGAACACTTCTCGGGCACGACACTCGGAAAGTTGCAGACTATCGAAGCGTGGAAAGTCTTGTTGACTTTTCCAGGACCAACCTGCAATGGCTCCGAGACACCAATGCCGAGAACCCCCAGGACACAGGACGAATGAAGAAACTCAAGGAAAAGGCAGAAGCCGAGAAGGCCCGTGTCGATCCAATTGACGATAGCTATCTTGGTGCTGATGGCGACCCTTTTGCAACTACAAATGCAGCCACGGGTGTAGATGCGGCTGCAAACGCAGCTCTGGAAGATCACGCAAGAGAGATGCAGGACATTGACCCATCACTACGCGGCCTTGCTCCTGGCGATCCTACATCAAACGGCAATGGGGAGTATCGAACACCCTACCATCCTCCAGTGTTCACGCCGAACCCCAATGGTCACGATGACTACGCGCTTAATGGAAACATGGGCGACGATATCCAGAACGCGTGGATGGGAATTGATGGACACTATGAGTTCGATGACTACGACTCAACCAATCTGCAACCAGCAAGCTATCCATCGCGCCTGTTAGCGCCTCTTGCTCCCATGATGTCTTCAACACCGACTCCTGCCCGTGTCGCAACACCAACACCTATGGCTCCTCCCGAGCCGTCTGAGCCATCATACCCAGATCCATCTCACGTTGGGCAGAATCGTATGATGGGTATCGGATATTATCAGCAGGGTGACGGCATTGATAGGATTGTCTACGACCCGCCTAGCATGAATGATTCAGTCGAAGAGCCATCTCAACAGACCCTTGCTCAGAACCCGAACTTGGCTCTCTCGGACCTCTTGGACCCGGCTTTGCTGCAGCCAGAAGTCAAGAAGCGTAAGCGACATGGCGAGGACGACGAGGAAGAGGAGTTCTTTACTTCGAAGAAGCAAAAGAAAGAAGCCAAGTACAAAAAGCATGTAGCCGATGCAGGGAATGCAGATGAAGTGGCCGAAGTCCCAAGACCAGAGAAGCGCCTGCCTCGTCGTAGTGCCGGTCAGCCAGGAATCTACACCGATCTGGGTGAAGACGCAGTGCCAATTGAGGAAGACGAGGAACACCTCATTCCGAATTACAACACCGGTCCTTACAATCGCAAACGCAAGACCGACCATCCAGAAGATGATCTTGAGCTCGCTGCTAAGGCCATGAGTAACTTCACCAAACCTAGTGCCAAGAGAGGCCGTCCAAAGGGCCCACGACCTCCTAGGGAACGTGCATCAAATACGATCAAAACACCTCGCAAGTCAGTTTGGTTGACACGTAAGGAAGCTGACGAAGCCGGAGCAGACGGCACTGCTGAGCAACCTGCCAAAAGAACCAGACAGAGACGGAGTGCTGGTGCAAGTGGTGGCTCGAGATCCAACTCGGAAGCAATCGAAGTTCCTCCAGGCTCTGCTTCTGCAAGCGATGTTGGCGATGCTGCAGTCATCTCAAGCGATATCGATAGTGACAAGGACAGCCTCTTTGGAGATCCAGTCGTTCGAGATACGAAGGCTGCTAAGAAACCACAGGTGGTCCGCTTAAGCAGTGACGAGAATACTTCTCCAGAGCCGCAGTCGAAGACCAATGTTTTAGATTCTGGTAATGAATCTGACTTCGCGCTGCCACCAAAGCCGACAACCAAACGACGAGGTAGACCGGCCCGGCAAGCACAGCCTGAGGCAGATTCAAACTCGGAATTCGAAAACGCCCAAGATAAGCCCATTCCTAAGCGTCGTGGCAGACCGCCAAAGAAAGCTGTTTCTCAGGTCGTTCTTCGGTCTCCTTCTCCAGTCGAGAAGCCTGCCGCTCCTAAGATGCTATCCCTGAAGGAGAAACTTGCTCTGAAGGGAAAATCCGTCAAGATCGTTTCGAAGCCCGCAAAGACTATTGAAAATGGTTCCGGACCCTCCAGTGCAATAAGTAATCCATCGACCGCGCCTAGGTCTGCTACGATACCAAAGTCGATTCTGAAGCAGCCATCTATTGTTATTCCAATGGCGTCCGAGGCAGCAATTAGCAAGCCTGCACCCACACTCTCCAGCTCAGAGAACTCTCCAGTCACGACTCCCGCAGACCTGTCCAGTAGTAAGCCAACTTCTGTCTCGACAGCTCGCCCAGTTCTCCGACCCAGCCCATCTCAACGTAAGGGTCCCACTGTTGTCCGCTTGATGAGTCCAGATTCAGAATCAGAGGAGGATGCACGACCACCCTCGAACTCCTCGGGATCAGACGATTCATCTTCGGACGATGACGAGATCCCTGCTGTGATCTCGCCCAAAGCTGTTCGAGGAACCATGGCTGTTAGAGGGCGTGGCCGACCTAGAGGAAGACCCCCCGGGGTCAGACTTCACTAGTAGAGCTGATTCAAACAATGTGAGATACGTCTTGCGAATATTGTCAATGTACATGGGATGCCGGTTTGCGAGGGTTACTCGTCGTACGGCTACGGAGTTGCATCACAGTTGCTTGTGCGCTTGTTCGTTTTCAGATGTCTTTTTTGGAGTTGTATCATACAGCGAGGAGCAAAATGGAGTCCCATACCTGCTTGTTTGTACACTAGAAGTCCTATGGACCAGCGTACAGCAGGAAGTTTTTCTGCAGCGGTATACAAAGCGACGATGATGAACCCAGAAAAGGGTGTAAATGTATGTAGATACTTAATAAATCAACAAACTCATGAAAGCACTGCGTTGTCTAAGTCCCGCATACGTCGTGCTTGAAATTACCACGATCACAAATGCGACAACTTTGCGGGCCCAAGAGCTGTATACAAGGCCCATCAAAATTGAGAATCAGTTGTCTTTTTATTGCCACGGACTCCACGCCATAAGCAGAAGATGCTAATACACAACGCCTGCAACGATGCAAGGTATCAATTCACACCCCTCATCACTAACCATCTAAATACCACCTCGCTTAATACGTCCCCCTTTTCTTAAAGCTCCCACCCTGCTTCGGCTGACTCCCATACGCCCTCCTCCCCTGCGTCTTCTTATCCCTACTCATACTCGCTCCCAACGTCAAATCCACCCTCGGCGGCGCACTAAACCCAAAGCTCTTGGCCACCTTCACCAAATCCAACTTGTGCACATCAAAGATCGTCCTCAAGCTATGACTCGAGTACGCCTGCAAATAACTCCTGTATCCGTCCTTGGCGCTCTTGTTCAGGTAGTAGTTCTGGCTGATCAGCTTCTCGAGCTGCGATTGCACGTTCACGATCTTCTTGGCGGGGAAGTCGAACTCGACGACGGGGACGCGCGCCGTTTTGAGGTGCGCCAGGAAGCCTACTTCGGAGGGTTGCAGGAACATTAGGGAGCGGCCTTTGCCGTTGGAACCGCGGGCTGTTCGACCGACGCGGTGGATGTAGTCGCGGGGGTCGTCGGGAGGGTCGAATTGTACGATCCAGTCTACGGCTGGGATCTACAGCTTGTCAGTGAGTGCTTCTTGTGGAGAGGGTGAAAACGTCAACGTACATCTAATCCTCTCGCAGCAACATCTGTGCAGATGAGAGTTCCTTGCTTAGCGTTGATGAATTCAAAAAAGGTGTTAGTCCGCTTCTGTTGTTTCTGCTTGCCGTGTAGATCTAGAACTGGTAGGTCGATATAGTTGAGGAGCTCGGCGTAGTATTTCACACAGGCGCAACTTGAGAGGAAGACGATGACTTTCTTCTTTAGGTTGCGTTTGAGGAAGGAGAAGAGGAGGAGGAATCGCTTGTCTTCATCGCAGACGACGTAGCCTTGCTCGAGACCTTCGACTGTGCTGTGCTCCTTTTGGTTGTCAACGTTTATGTAGAGAGGTCCGGCTCGGAGGGAGATTCTAGCCAAGTCCTCGACTTTGGTGGTTTGCGTTGCTGAGAATAACATGGTCCTTTCATTGCTTGTTAGCTTTACTATGATTCCAAGTGGAACAGGATACATACTGTCTGTCATCCTTCGGCAGGATTTTTACAATCTGTCGCATCTCATCCTCGAAACCAATTTCCAGAATTCGATCAGCTTCGTCAATGATCAAAGCCTTCAGATTCTTGAAAACGAAACCTTGGGTATTTTGCAAATGATCGAGAAGCCGTCCAGGTGTTGCGACGATCAGATTGACACCCTTTGCCAGCTTCTCGGCTTCTGCTCTCCGGTTGGCGCCTCCGATTACGATTCCGTAGGTCTGCGAATGATGCGACATGAGTTCCTGAATAAAATTAGTGTCCTACTCCTGGAAATGCGCCACACGAGTTTCTAAAAGTACATACCCTGGCGACACCAAAAATTTGAAGAGCCAATTCTCTCGTTGGAGACACGATAATAACACCAGTTCCGTTTCTAGGTTTGAACCGCAGCGCATTGAGCATCTCAATGGCAGGGATCAAGAAGGCCAAAGTCTTTCCCGAACCAGTCTTCGCAGCACCCAGCACATCTCTCCCAGCCAGCAAAGGTGGTATTCCACGTTGTTGGATCTCTGTCATAGTCTCGAACTTCATTTCCTCGATAGCTTTCATAGTTTTCTCCGACAAATTCAGCTCGCTAAACTTCTTCGCCTGCACACCGGTATCTGGTAATGAGAGGTTCTTTGCATCTGCCAATGCTCCTTCAGCCAGGTCTGCGGATCCATCTCCCAGGTCTTCAGCGTCCTCGTCTTCCCATTGAGCGTCGGCAGCTTCATCAGCTTCTGGAACAGCATCCTCGGCATCTTCGTCGGGCTTCTCGAGAGCTATCTCATCCTCGATAATCTCTTCCTCCTCCACAGCCTTGTGAGCCTTCTTGGCCTTCTTCAAAGCCTTCTCCTCCTTGGACCGCTTCTTCTTCACAACCACCTCGACTTCTTCCGGAGCAGGGCTGGAGCCATTCGTCGCAACAACAGCGTCCTCCTTTTCCGGCTTGGCGCTGCTATGCTTCCTCTTGCGCTTCTTGCTGTGTAATTCGGCAGAATCCATTGTGCTATGTTGTATATGGAATCGTGGTTTCGCAATTCGTCAAGCTGCTGCTCCGCCAAAAAACTTTCGACCTTGGAGAATAAATTTCGCGGCGATAAACTAGCCGAGACGCGCTAACCTTATCGCGCGATAAGATACCAGCGAATGGACTCGCATCACTTTCAGAGAGACTCAGGCCTCCATATCGCGAAAGATTACTCAACAACTTGCAAGAAGTTTATATTGACATCGTATCATTTCTCTATCAAAAGGAGTATCATCATCGAATGTGTGCTATTACAGAAGTTTCTTTACGTCGAAGATCAGCGCTCAATGGTTGTTGAGAGATGATTAGTTCTATAGGTACCTAAGAAGGAGCACCTTGTTGGCACCCTCAAAGGTATTTAACGAAAGGCCGCCGTCCTTCTAAGTTGAACTTTCCTTCTTCGCTTGCCTACCTGTCTGTTTATCGTTCTTCTCTGCAGGATTTGATTCATTCCTTCGGAAGCAAAGAGAGGGATCCTGACTGCAAATCTCAATTGGTACATTACTGGTTCATCACAGGCAGCTGTCGGAGTGAGATCCGACTTTCACACTCTCCTCTGAGAGGCTCTTACCTGTCTACCTGATTTCTCCTCGTTCCCATCTCCATTCTCACGATCGAGACTGATTATTTGTCATAGCCCTTCCGCTCTTGCGGAATGACATGAGCTGAAGGACGCGATGCCCGGACACTTCTCGGGATCTCACCGTCGCCGTGGAACTCGAAGCTAAGCTCTGAGCTCATCGTATGATGGCATACCATACTGCAGGCCTTGAGTCGTTGCATTGGTGTATGCGGGGCCTTGGACCTACTCCATAAGTGCGCCATTCGAAGCTCTTTAGAGGCTGGCGGGCGCTGGGAAGCTTCTAGGAGCGAGCTCATGTAACTTGACATCGAATACCGAAAGTCAACCTTCAATTGGGCCATTTGGAAGCTTTCCCTTAAAGACTGGAACCTAAGGGTGAGTACAGCCAGTGGCAGCAGTCTGAAAGATTTGATTAAGTTCTCCGACCAAATCCCTCGGAAGTCCTGAGTGCCAATGAGAGTCTTATTTAGACGTCACCATGGCTGACGTAGGTTTGATACCCCTCCTTCGTGGAAGTCAGAAAGTGGTATATAAACAGCAAGTGCGCTTTTTGAACCTCCGTTTCGAAGTATCCAGTTTCAACGGAGAACTACTACCTCATATCATTTCATCATGTCTACAGATCACGGAAGATGCCATTGCGGCCAAACTGAATGGGATGTCAAGCTCAACGAGCGAGCCCACGTTTTGGTATGATTTTTCAGGGAGCCGGACCAAAACCACAACTTTACTAATTCCCGAAGTGCCACTGCGACACCTGCAAACAACTCGGCGGAGGAGCATACTCTCTCAATCAGATTGTCCCCAAGGAGAACCTGAAGGTCACAAAGGGAGAACTTAAGGTTTACAAGTACAAGGGCGATTCAGGTACGTCCACACCAAGTCAACTATCGTGAATTGTCACTCAAACTCGATTTACAGGCAAGTCAGTCAGCTGCTTCTACTGCCCAAACTGCACTAGCCACGCCTATCACCACCAGGAGGTAATGGGTAACGATATTGTCGTCCGTACCGGTCTTTTGGAGAGTGGAAAGTCGCTCAAGCCTGGCGCGGAGATCTATGGCAAGGCCCGGTTCCCATGGGTTCCTGAAGTTGCTCAGACCTTCGATACGATGCCACCATCGTAGGGGATTGGAAGAATTCGAGGGTGCCGGGAGACCATATGACGACCTATATTGTATAGCATTACAAAATGGAATGACAATGAAACATTTTTTTTAACTACTCAAAGGCCAATATGACAATAATAGTGTGATGTTGATTGAATGAAAACCAGAAAGCTTCACTTGTCGTCCTGACCTTCCACTTATATAATTCCATGTCGGCATCAATATCTCGCGCTGGTCGTTAGCATAGTTGACCGTCACATTGGAACAGCAGACACAAAGTCTCACTCTAGGCTTTCCCCAGGTAGGTTTCACTGTCAAAGGCTCTGCAAACATTGCTGTGTTGATCGTGTACTTTTGTTTGGTCTCCATCTCTCTTCCAGTCGCCTATCCAGAAATCTCGAATAGCTTCGTAGAGTCGTTGATGTCCACATACCATATTACCGCTGAACACGGACCTTCTAGTCGTCCTAGTTGCGCAATATACCCTTCTAATTCTACAGCCGCTAATAACACATCGGACCTTGCCGTAGAAGATGCCTACCTGTTGCCTGCATACATCTAAATAAGATGCTTTGATCTGTACCATTGTTGTTAGTAACCTGCCCTCGATTATCCAGAAACGTGGGTCAACATACCTGAAATACGCCCGCAAATAAATGACCTGCCACGCTCCCAATGCAACCAGCATGCCCATAGTACCAAAAGCAAACCACTTCACTCTGTTATTCGTGCTCTCGTTCGTGTCTCTGAGCTTCTGCTCGCGGGATCGTAGGTAGTCCATCTCGGCAACAATCTCAGCAACCATCTCCTCCATGCGCCTCAGCTCGGTCTCGACTGGCTTCAACTTCTCAGTTGCTTGAACGGCAGACCAATCTTTGGCGTCTGCGCCAATGTCGATGTCGAGTTCGATGTGACGGTATGGGTTCGATACTCCAGTAGCTGTACGCGGAAGTGTTAGCAATGAAGTTCTCTAAGGGAAGGGATGCCTATGAGCGTCACTTACTGCCAGAAAAGTGGTTCTCGAAGCATACATCGAACGATGCATCAGCATGAGAAGTAAAAGCCATTCTCTTCTCGCCCACTACATCCTTCGGCCTTCCATATTCATTTCCAACCGCATCTTTAATCTGTAATTGACCATCAGCTCCATTCCTTCATTGTCCTAGCCCAATTGCCTTGCCAAAGCTACTCACATGCATATTAAGAATCATGCCGTCGCCCTTCGTCCCATCCACAGTAGCCGTAACTACAACCAGAGTATCCTTCGCCACAAAATTCCGGATGCATCTCGTCCCCCTCGAGTCCCCTTTACTGAAAGCCTCGATATCGAATTTGAGCGCCTGCACACACGACAGGAAGAAGAGCACGCTGCACAGCGTGCGCAGAATGGGTTGTGAGAATGCCATGCTGCTTGGTTGAATGAGCGGGCGTCGTGTGAGGATGTCGAGAAAGAAGAAGCGGCTCCTCGCTCTGCTCTCACTGCCAACTTTGTCGCGTACGCTGAAGTAGGGGGTTGTTAGAACGTGGCTCTTTTTGGTGCAGGGATGCTGCTTTGCAAGGGTTCTGGTCTGGGTCCAACAGTGGGTGCACGAATTCTGTGCGGATTAGTCAGCCCCACCAAAAGACTAAATCGCGTCTCCCCCTTATTTTTGACAACACAACAACCCTTCGTGATTATGGCACCACCAACGCGATTAAATCC